>Ga0105240_10000817_pt1 | contig 56554 bp, 50 predicted proteins | sample KBSC54metaG_FD_80426 | JGI IMG/M metagenome (GOLD analysis project Ga0105240, IMG submission 80426) | Corn rhizosphere microbial communities from Kellogg Biological Station, Michigan, USA - KBS C5-4 metaG | ecosystem: Host-associated > Plants > Roots > Rhizosphere > Soil | place: Michigan, USA... | reverse complement strand
ATCCAGACAGACCTGGCGGTGAACGGCATGCCCCACGACGCGTTCCTGGACATCGACTGGTCCGGCGTCATGCGCGGCATCGAGGTGGTCGAGGAGTACTGCCAGCTGGGCATCAACATCAACGATCAGCGCTGGGGCTCGGACGGGACGCACAACGAGGGTTCGTGCCCCACGACCGGCATGACCCAGCTGAAGGCCAACACCTGGTACTGCCTGGAGGGCTTCTTCGACGGCAGCAAGGGCGCCATGCAGCTGTACCTGGACGGGACGAAGGTGTTCGACCAGACGGGCGTCGCGGACGCCACGCACGCGCTGTCGGCGTTCAAGTTCGGCTACACCGACTACAACGGCCGCAACCGCAACACCTGGTACGACGACGTCGCCGTCGGTCCCAGTCAGCTCCACTGCCAGTAGGACCGGCCACCCTCTCCGGGATTCTAGGACCGCCAGAAGTTCCAGCCGACGCCGACCAGGATGGCCATCGAGTCGCTGGCGTGGCCGAGGTCGAGGATCTCGAACTGGACCTTGAGGTCGAGCGGGCCGGCGAACGCGCCGGCGCCCACGCTGGCGCCGGCTTTGAGGTCCGTGCTGCGGGCGCTGGACGAATCGGGAAAGATGCGGGTCTCGGCCTTGCTCCGGATGACGTCGAGGCCAGCCTCGACGAATCCATACAGCTGATGGGTGACGAAGTACTTGCCGCCCAACCAGATCGGGACGTTGTCCTTGCTGAGGTACACCCCGACCCCTTCCGGGCCGGGGTCGAAGGCCCTCTGCCCCGAGTAGACGTAGCCCACGCGCATGGTGCCGTTCAGGCGGGGCATCAGGTTGTACTCGCCCCTCAGCAACAGGCCGATGCCCGGGCCGGTTGCATCGTCCAGGGTTCCCAGCGGCCGTTGAAACACGGCATCGGCACCGACGATGAGCCTGGGGGCGACGGGAACTGCCGCTGCGGCGGGAGCAGAAGCGGCGGGACCCGCTGGCTCCCCGGCGGAGGGGGCGGTCGCCGCGCGGACGGAAGGCCCCGGTTCACCGGCGGCAGCAGGGCCGGCCAGGGCGGCAGCCACCACAACGACGAGTGCTAGCCGCTTCATCACGTTCCCACACTACAGCTTCCGCACGCCGCCAGCTCCATCGGTACGGTCGCCGACGCTCGCGGTGAGCGTCGTGTAATCTGGCGGCATGGCGTCGATGAAGGCAGCTCTGCAGCGGATCGCCCGGCATGCGATGCTCGAGCGGGGTCTGCTGCCCGACTTCTCCCCGGCGGTGCTGACCGAGCTGGCCAGCGTCGAGGCCGGCCTGGGCCCGATTGGCCCCGACGTGGAGGATTTGCGCGGCCTCTCGTGGGCGTCGATCGACAACGACGACTCGCGGGACCTGGATCAGCTGACGGTCGCCGAGGCGGCGGCCTCCATGACGCGGGTCCTGGTGGCGATCGCGGACGTCGACGCCCGGGTGAAGCGGGGCTCGGCGCTGGACGGGCACGCGAAGACGAACACGACGTCGGTGTACACCGACGCGCGGATCTTTCCCATGCTGCCCGAGCGGCTGTCGACCGACCTGACCTCGCTGAACGAGGGACAGGAACGGCTGGCGCTGGTGATCGACATGCGGGTCGACGGCGAGGGGGTGGTGCAGGACGGGCGCCTGTATCGCGCCATCGTGGTCAACAAGGCGAAGCTGGCCTACAACGCCGTGGGGGCCTGGCTGGAGGGGACGGCGCCGCCGCCCGCCCAGGTCGGCGCCATGCCCGGGCTGGCGGACAATCTGCGCCTGCAGGATCGCGCGGCCCAGGCGCTGCGGCGCCAGCGTGCCGAGCATGGCGCGCTGGATCTGGAGACCATCGAACCGCACGCCGTGTTCGACGGCGACATCGTGTCCGACCTGCGCATCGATCGGCCGAACCGCGCCAAGCAGCTGATCGAGGACTTCATGGTGGCCGCGAACATCACCACGGCGCGCTTCCTGGAGCAGCGGCGCTCGCCGTCGGTGCGCCGCGTGGTGCGCGCGCCCGATCGCTGGGCGCGCATCGTCGAGCTGGCGGGCACCTACGGGGCCTCGCTGCCGGCGCAGCCGGACGCCCGCGCCCTGTCGGCGTTCCTGGTCGAGCGGCGCCGCGTCGATCCCCAGCGCTTCCCCGACGTGTCGCTGGCGGTGGTCAAGCTGCTGGGACGCGGCGAGTACGCGGCCGAGACGCCTGGCCGTGGCGCGACCGAGCACTTCGGGCTGGCGGTGCGGGACTACGCGCACTCGACGGCGCCGAACCGTCGCTTCCCGGATCTGCTGACGCAGCGGCTGGTGAAGGCCGCGCTGGCCGAGCAGCCGCCCCCCTACACCGCCGGCGAGCTGGAGGTGCTGGCGCGCCACTGCACCGAGGCGGAGGACGCCGCCGCCAAGGTCGAACGAACGGTCAGGAAGGCGGCGGCCGCCCTGTTGATGGCGCCGCGGATCGGCCAGACCTTCGAAGGCCTGGTGACGGGCGCGTCTGCCAAGGGGACGTGGGTGCGCCTGCTGAACCCGCCCGTCGAAGGCCGGGTCATCCACGGCTTCGCCGGCCTGGACGTGGGCGACCGCGTGACCGTCAAGCTGGAGCACACCGATCCCGACCGTGGATTCATCGACTTTTCTCGCCGGAGATGACGACCCCATGAGCACGCCCCCGCCCGCAAGACCGCCGTCACCCGAGCACGCGGCCCCGACGGATCACGTGCCGCTGGCGTACCGCGATCGCGACTTCCTGGACAGCGACGACGCCCGCCCGCTGCGCATCCTGTCCGAGTATCTGGCCCCCATGCGCGCGCTGCGCGACGAGCAGGTTCGCGACACGGTGGTGTTCTTCGGCTCGGCGCGCGTCACGCCCGACGGCCCCCTGGGTCGCTACTACGACGACGCGCGCGAGCTGGCCCGGGCCGTGACGGCGTGGTCGATGTCGATCGACGGCGCCGCCCACCGGCGCATCGTCTGCTCGGGCGGCGGTCCGGGCATCATGGAGGCGGCCAACCGGGGGGCGCGCGACGCCGGCGGCCGGACCATCGGCTTCAACATCGGGCTCCCGCGCGAGCAGCGGCCCAATCCGTACATCACGCCAGGCCTGTCGTTCGAGTTCCACTACTTCTTCATGCGCAAGCTGTGGTTCGCCCACACCGCCAGCGCGATGGTGGCCTTCCCGGGCGGGTTCGGCACGCTCGACGAGATGTTCGAGATCCTGAACCTGCAGCAGACCGGCAAGCTGGATCGGAAGATCGTCATGCTGCTGTATGGCTCGGAGTACTGGAACGAGGTCGTCGACTTCGACGCCATGGTTCGCCACGGCACGATCAGCGCCGAGGACCGCCAGCTGTTCAGCTTCGTCGACGATCCGGTGACCGCCTTCGAGGCCCTGCGGGCGGCGCTGATGCCGAAGGCGGCGCAGAAGCTGTCCGGCCAGGCCGCCCCCGCCGCCACCCCGGCCTTCGCGCCCTCGCGGCGCTCGAACGGCCACACGCGCTGACGGCGCCGGCGCGCGGCGCCACCCTGATGCGCCGCCCACCCTCACGGGCCGGTGCGCAGCAGCGTGAAGTCATCGACCGTGACCGACTGGTTCGCGGCTGCGGTGGTGGTGACGCCGATGTCGCAGCTGCCGTCGGTGACGGCGATGCCCGTGATCGACACCGGGGTCCAGGCGGTCATCGCCTTGGCCAGCGAGGCGTCCTGCTCCGTTCCCCCGCCCGCCGTCGCGTACAGGTTGGCGCTGCTCTGCCCCCCGGTGCTCTTGGCCCACACCGACAGGGTGTAGGTTCCGGCGGGCAGGCCGGTCACCTTCTGGCTCAGCTTCGCCTGGTACGACGTGGCGGCGCCCAGCTGCCAGGCCCAGTTGCCGGTGTGACCGCCCGAGACGTTCGTGTAAGGCGTGGCGCCCGACGTGGTGGTGCTGGTGGTCCAGCCGGCGGGCTGGGTCATCGTCACGCGGTCGGCCTCGAAGCTGGGGTTCAGCGCGTAGTCGTTGTCCGACCCCACCGCCCAGGTGCCGGCGGCCGCGTCCAGCGACCATGACGACAGCGACGCCATCGACGGCGTCGCGCCCTTGAACGTCAGCGGGCACCACTGGTTGTAGCCCAGGCCGTTGCCGGCGAAGTCGCTCCACCGGTCGCCGGCGAAGATGACGGTGGTGCCGGCGGTGCCCGCCACCGTGATGAAGAAGCCGGTCTGCGACACGTGGCTGAAGTCGGCGTCGGTGTTCCCGATGATCCCCTCGGCGCCGTAGGGGCCCATGATGTTGCTGGCGGCGATGTAGTAGCTGTGCGACGCGTTCCAGCCGTGCAGATCGGACGAGCAGAAGTAGTACATACCGGCGTACTTGAACATCGCGTTCCCCTCGCGGCCGGCGCCCCCGAAGATGCGGACGGCCGGCTCGACGTTCAGCGAGTCGGACGCGCGCAGGGGCGCCACGTACAGGTTGCTGCGGCCGCTGCTGCTGGAGCAGATCAGGTAGGCCGAGCCGTCGTCGTCGACGAACACCGTCTGATCGCCGGTCGTCATGTTGGCGACGTTCGTGATCGTCGCCTGCACGTGATCGTAGGTGAACGTCCCCGTCGGTGACGACGACGTGGCGAACAGCTCGCCGGTGCCGGCGGCGCCCTGGTACTGCGTGATCAGGACGTACTTCTTCGTGTTGGCGTTGTAGACGACGCCCAGGCGGCCCACCCAGCTGGCCGACATCACCGCCGCGTCCAGGCCGTCGGCGGTCAACACGTCGGCCTCGTGCTTCCAGGCGACCAGATCGGTCGACGAATAGCAGGTCACGGCGGCGAAGCTGGTGTCGCTGTTCAGCTTGGTCGGCTTGGCCGCGTACGTGACCGCGCCGTTGTACTTCACGCCGTACCAGTAGTACTTGCCGTTGAACCGGAAGACGCCGCCGCCCTGCGAGTAGATGGTGTTCCCATCGCTGTCTTTCCAGAAGCTGTCGTTGTGGATCAGGCCGGCCGCCGCGACGGCGCCGCCCGAACCGCTGCCGCCGTTTCCCGTGACGCCCCCGCTGCCCGGCTTGCCGCCCGACCCCGGCGGCATCGTGGCTCCGCTTCCCCCCTTGCCCGCCACCGCGCCGCCGCCGGCAGCACCCGCCGCGCCGCCCGAGCCACCGCCCGCCCCGGCACCACCGGCCGCGTGTCCGCCCGTACCCGGCGCGCCGCCGGAAGCAGCCCCGCCGCTCGCCGCGCGCCCGCCGGAACCAGGCGCGCCGCCGCTGCCCGGCCCGCCCCCGGAGCCGATGGCGCCCCCGGCGCCCGGTACACCGCCGGTGCCGGCCGCCGCACCGCCGCTTCCGGAGGCCGCCCCGTCGGGCGCTGCCGCACCGCCACCACCGCACCCCATCGCCAGGGCCTGAGCCAGGCCGGCGGCCAGCAGCCAGCAAGGACGGGACCGCGGCCAGGTGCGCATGGGTCTCCTTTACCGCCGAAACAGCGCGGCGTCCCCACCAGTAGCGCGCGGGCCGCCTTCCGGGCCGCCGTCGCTGTCTGCCTTACAGGAACGTGTAGATCAGCGTCGCCTCGGTCAGGGTGTCGACCTTGTCGGCGAAGGGCAGGAAGCCCGCGACGTACGCCGGCGCCCCGGCGGGCAGCGGAAACGGCGCGGGGTTCTGGTCGTACTTGATGGTGAAGCCCAGCGCCATGCTCAGGCTCTTGTGCAGCAAGGTGGTGATGCCCACCTTGCCGATCAGGCGCGTGTCCTTGAAGGCGTCGACGCCCTTGGTGGCGCCGGTCTGATCGTTCGCGTTCAGCGCCTGCTCCTTGTTCAGGTTGAACAGCGCCTCGCCGCTGGCGCTGATGCCCGTCTCCTTCGACAGCGTCCACAGCTCGCCCACGAACAGGCGCGCCGAGTGAATCGCCACGCCGTCCAGCGTCTTGCCCGGCGAGGGGACATAGCTCTCGTACGAGAAGTCGTAACCCAGCTCGGCCACCAGCGTGTGCTGCGCGTTCTTGATCAGCTGGCGGCTGTAGCCGGCCTGACCGCCCCCGAACAGCTCCTTGCCCGCCACGCGATCGGCGCCGATCTGCGCCAGCGCGTACGCGGCGTTGTTCTCGGTGACGAAGCGGTCGTAGCGGCCCTTGGCCCGCCACTGGTTCGTCGTCGTGTTCCGCTGGCGCTCGAGCCCGGTGGTGGCCGTGCCCGACGCGTCCTCGACGGGAACCATGATGCGCGAGCGGCCGTAGGCGACCCCGGCGTTCAGCGACAGCTTGTTCATGCCGGACTGGCGGGACGAATCGAGCGCGAAGGTGCCCGAGCCGGTCTGCGAGTTGCCCGTCGTCAGCAACATGCCGCCCTTGGCCTGCACCTTCCACTCCAGGGCCGGCTTCGCCTTCTCCGGGACCTTGCCGAACTCGTACGTGGGCACCGCCACGTTCTGCGCATGCGCCGCGCCCGTCCACGCCAGCAGCCCACAGAAAATGCCCCAGCTCAACCCCCCAGAAACAATCTTCGGAATTGTCATCGGGCGCGAAGATACTCGAACGTCGAGCCTTCGCAAGGACGGACCACACGCCGGCGCGGGCGATTCATTGCGCCGACAGGCAATGAATCGCGAGGCGCCCGTCAGGCCCGCGGCGGCGTTGGTCGCAACGTTCAGGCGCATGCGATCCGCATCGCGCCGCCCTCGGGCGCGCGTGCCCTCTCCTCCGCGCGAAGACTGCCCCGCGGCGCCGCTTCAGCGCTCGTCGGGCGGTGCAGCCTCGGCGGCGGGGGCGTCGTCGTCCTTGTGCTTCTTGACCACGGCGTGCCGCCGCGCCGCCGCGCGCCGCGCCGCCGCCGCCTTGTCGTCGGCGCTGTCCCCACCCTCCGGCGGCGCGCCCGTCTCGATCAGCTGCACGACCGGCGGATGATCCGTCTCGATGGCGACCGCCTTGTCCTGGTAGCCGTTCTTGCGAATCATCACGCGCGCCGGCGCGTCCTTGTCCGCCTCCAGGTTCAGCCACACCGGCGTGCGGCCCACGGGCTCGAACTTCTCGGGCACGTAGACGTCGGCGCCTTCGGGCTCGCTCTGCACCAGCACGGGGATGCGCTTCACCCGCTTCGGCGCGGGCGGCGGCGGGGACGCCGCGGCCCGACCGGGCTCGGGGGAGCCCGCGCCGCGCGGCACGACGCCTTTGACCACGCCGACGCCAACCCCGGCGGCGCACAGCAACGCCACCACCCAGAACGAGCCGCGGCGCCACACCGGCCGCGACAGCACCATCGCGGCGGCGGCCGAGCCCTCGGCGCCCGAGGCGGTGATCGGCCCGGCGGGGCGCGGATGCGGCAGCGCGATGGGTGGCACCGTTCCCGAACGCAGGCCCGACGCCGACCCCGAGGTCGCCGTGGTGGGAGACGTCGGCATCGATTGGGTGGGCCGCGACGTCGGATACGCGCCCGTGCCGCCCTCCCCGGCGCCGAAGTTCTCGCGCAGGATCGTCGACAGGTGCCCCGGCTTGAAGTGCCAGGCGTGGACGATCTGATCCAGCGCGTCCGCCATCTCGCCGGCGTCCTGGTAGCGATCGTCGGGGTTGCGCGACAGCGCCTTCAGCAGGATGGCGTCCAGCTCGGGCGGCACGGCCTGGTTGAACTGCGAGGGCGGGCGCACCTCGCAGCGGCGCACGCGCTCGATCGTCTGCAGGTCGTTGGCGCCCTTGAACAGGCGGCGGCCCGTCAACACCTCGTGCATCACGATGCCGGCCGCGAAGATGTCGATGCGGTGATCGACGTTCTCGCCGGTGGTCTGCTCGGGCGCCATGTACGCGTACTTGCCCTTCAGCGAGCCGCTGTTGGTCTGATCCTGCGTGTCGCCCAGCGCCTTGGCGATGCCGAAGTCCAGCAGCTTCACGGCGCCCTCGTACGACAGCATCACGTTCGACGGCGAGACGTCGCGGTGGATCATGCCCAGCAGACCGCCCTGGTCGTCGGTCAGGCTGTGCGCGTAGCTGAGCGCGCGGCAGATCTCGCGGCCCACGTACGCGACCATGTCGACGCGCGGCGGGCCGGCCTTCTTCCAGATGGCGCGCGTCGTCTCGGCCAGATCGTGACCGGGGATGTGCTCCATCGAGATGAAGTACTCGCCCTCCACCGCGCCCAGCTCGAAGATCTGCACGATGTTGGGATGGTTCAGGCGCGCCGACAGCTTCGCCTCGTCCACGAACATCTTGATGAAGGCGGGATCGTCGGACAGATGCGGCAGGATCCGCTTCACCACGAACACGCGCTCGAAGCCGCCCGGACCCTGAATGCGGCCCTTGAACACGTCGGCCATGCCGCCGCGTCCAATGCGCTCGTACAGCGTGTACTTGCCGAATTGAATCGGCGGTTCTAGTGGTTGGCTCACGTTGAGTGGAGCAGCGGGTGCCGGCACCCTGCAGGGCCGGCGGGTGACCCATCAGGTGACCCTTTTTGCCGAGTCTCCGCGCCGGATCTCCCCTGCTCGCCAGCGTATGATACCGATGCCGCGTTCGCGTAGCAACGCGGTTTACGTGCGTTGCATGCCCTATTCTCCCGCAGATTCGCCGGCGTCTCCCGCGGGCGATGGAATGGCCGGCGCCGCCGTACCGCCGCGATTTCCCGGGGTTTCGGCGGTGATGGTGGTGGCGGTGGGCGGCCTCGATCCGGGCGGCGGGGCGGGCATAGTGCGCGATCTTCTTACAGCGCGCACCTTGGGCGCCCGCGTCCGCCTGGTGCCGACCGCCTGGACGGTACAAAGCGCCACCGCGGGCGTGCGTTCGGTCGAGCCCCGGCAGCCGGCAGCGCTGGCGGCGGCGCTCGGGGAAGCGCTGGGCCAGGCGCCGGCGGGCACCGCCGTGAAGGTGGGGATGGTGCCGGACGGGGCGGCTGCCCGGGCAGTGCGGGAAGCCCTGCAGGGTTTCGCCGGGCCGGTGGTGTTCGATCCCGTGCTGGGCGCCAGCAGCGGCGGCGCGCTGTACACCGGCGAGGTCAGGGAGCTGCTGGCGCTGGCGGCGCGGGCCACGCTGGTCACGCCCAACGCGGGCGAGGCGGAACGGCTGACCGGAGAGCGCGTCGCCGAGCTGGAGGGGGCGGCGCGGGCCGGCCGGGCGTTGCTCGAGGCGGGCGCGCCGGCCGCGCTGATCAAGGGCGGTCACCTGGCGGGCGACCAGGCCATCGATCTTCTCGTCACACGCGCGCAGGTGCAAAGTCTCGCGGCGGCGCGCCTGCCGGGCCCGTCCGTGCGCGGCACCGGCTGCGCGCTGGCCACCGCGATCGCGGTGGCGCTGGCGCGCGGACAGTCGCTGGAGGCGGCCGTCGCCGGCGCGAAGGCCTGGCTACACGAGGCCCTGCGGCACGCCGTTCCCGTCGGCGACGAGTGGCATCTCTCCTAGCTGGTTGGTGCTAGATCGATCCCCGGTCAAAGGAGGATCCGATGAAGCTGGGAGTGCTAGGTACCGGTTCGGTAGGTCAGGCGATCGGCGGCAAGCTGGTGGCGCTGGGGCACCAGGTGAAGATGGGGTCGCGCTCGGCGACGAACGAGAAGGCCGCTGCGTGGGTCAAGGCGGCCGGGGGCGGCGCCTCGCAGGGCACGTTCGCCGACGCGGCGGCGTTCGGCGAGCTGGTGTTCAACTGCACATCGGGCGCCGGCACGCTGGAGGCGGCCCGGGCCGCGGGCGAGGCGAACCTGCGCGGCAAGGTGCTGATCGACGTCTCGAACTCGCTCGACCACTCGCAGGGCTTTCCGCCGATCCTGTTCACGGGCAACAGCGACTCGCTGGGCGAACAGCTGCAGCGCGCGCTGCCCGAGACGAAGGTCGTGAAGTCGCTGAACACGGTGAACGCGAACCTGATGGTGAACGCGGGCAGCCTGGCCGGCGGCGAGCACGACGTCTTCGTCAGCGGGAACGACGCCGGCGCGAAGGCGCGCGTATCGGAGATCTTGCGCGACTGGTTCGGGTGGAAGCACGTCGTCGATCTGGGCGACATCACCACGGCGCGCGGGACCGAGTCGTACGTGGCGCTGTGGGTGCGCCTTTACGGCGCGCTGAAGACGCCGCAGTTCAACATCAAGCTGGTGCGCTGAAGGAAAACGAACGCCGCCGGCGCGCTGGTGCGCGCCGGCGGAAGCGAAGGGTTACTGGCAGACGCCGTCGGTGCAGTCGCTGGTCGCGCTGCTGGAACCCGAAGGCATGCAGGTGTTGTCCGTGATGACGTACGAGCTTCCGCCCGTGCAAGCCACGGTATAAGTTCCGTCGGCGTTCGGCGTCAGCGTCGCGACGGTGGCGCCGGAGCCGTTCTTGATCGTCGCGCTCCCGGTGGCCGCCCCAGCCGAGCCGCCAGCCCCGCTGACGGCGACGCTCTCGCTGAAGCAGACGGCGTTGCCCTTGCTGTAGGTGATGGTGCCCGTGTACGACAGCGTCGCAAGGTCGAGGGCCGTGGCGTCAGACTCCTTTACGCCGTTGCTGTAGCAGTTGTTGATGGTCTGCGATGTCGCGCCCGTCGAGGTCGTCTGCGTGACGCAGGAGCCGCTCGGCAGACAGTTGGAGATGAAGGTCAGGCAGGGAGGCAAGGTCGAACAGGCGCCCGACGCGCCACCGGCGCCGGTCCCGGTGCTGCCGCCGAGGCCACCCAGCTGACCGCCGGTCCCCGTGCTGCCGCCGGCCGAGCCCACGTGACCGCCGAGGGTGCCCGTGGTGCCGCCGGGCGTACCGGTCGTGCCGCCCGTCCCGGACGAGCTGCTGCTGCTGCCACACGCGCCCAGCGCGAGGAGCCCGGAGAGGAAGAGCGAACCGAGCAAGGGAAGATTACGGATGGTCATGAAATATCCTCGAAACGTTGAGTTGACTGAGGGTGTAATCTCGCAGTCGCGCCTCGTCCGCGTCAAGGCATGTCCGTCACGGCCGGGCCCATCGCGCCGCAACGCCTGGGCCGCGATGAACAGGCGGCTACTGGCAGGTACCCGCCGTACAGGTGGTGCCGGCCGCCGCCGACCCCACGGCCGCCGTGCAGCTGCTGGGCACCTGGTACGTCTGTCCGCCGCAGGAGAACGTCGTGGTCGCGCTGTCCGCCGAGACGACGGTCGCCAGCACCGCGCCGGAAGCGTTCTTGAAGGCAAGGCTGGAGGGGCCGCCGCCGGCGCCGCCCGCGCCCAGCGAGATGTCGTACGCGTAGCAGAACGTCCCGTTCAGGCTGACCGTCGTGGTGCCGGTGGTGCCGGCGCCCGTGCCGCTGAGCGGGCCGGTCGTCGCCTGCTTCACGCCGTTGCTGTAGCACTTGCTGAAGGTCCCGCTGGGCGGGGACAAGGTGATGGTGGTCTGTGACACGCAGGTGCCGCTGGGGGCGCAGGCGACCAGGAACTGCAGGCATGGGGGGATGTTCGTGCACCCGCTGATGCCGCCCGCGCCGCTTCGGCCGCCCGTCGAGCCGACGTGACCGCCGGCCGCGCCCGACCCACCCTTCCCACCCTTCCCACCTTGCCCACCTTGCCCACCTGGCACGCCACCGGTCGAGGCCGTCGAGCCGCCCCGGCCGCCGGTGCCCGACGCGTTGTTGTCGCCGCAGGCGCCGAGCGCGGATAGCCCGGCGAGCACGAGCGAGCCGAGCAGACAGAGATGGCGTATGTGCATGACTCCCTCGACACGCTCGGGTCGAGCGGCCTCGCGATCATCGCAGCCCTGCGTCCGCGACGTCAAGGAGACGGCAAGATGCTCGGCGGCGCGGGGCCCGCCGGACGCTGAGCGCCGCGGCGCCGCCCGCGCACCAGACCCTCTGGACGGCGCGGTCACGGATCGCTGGCGCGCGCCGCCCGCGCAACCGCGTTTCGGGTCGCGCGATAACGGCGCATGGCTCTGGGAAGCACCCTGGTCAGCTCGTGTCTGCACCTGCTGTGGCCGGCCCGCTGCGCCGCCTGTGACGTCGTGCTGGCCAGCGACGACGCCGTGTTCTGCGGCGGCTGCGCGCAGGCGACGCTGCCCATCGGCAACGCCTGCGCCGGCTGCGCGCTGCCGCACTTCGGCCCGCCGGCGCGCCTGTGGTGCCCCGGGTGCGCGCGGCTCGACTTCGCGTTCTCGCGCGCGTTCGCCGCGTTCGAGTACGGCGGCCCGCTGGCCGACGCCATCGTCCGCATGAAGCACGGCGATCGGCCCGAGGCGGCGCGGCGGCTGGGGCGCCTGCTGGCCGAGCCGCTGGCCCGCGCGCTGGCGCCCGCGGTGGGGCCGCCCGTCGACGCCATCCTGCCCGTGCCCCTTCACGCGCGGAAGCTGCGGCAGCGCGGCTTCAACCAGGCGCTCGAACTGGCGCTGGCGGCGCGGGGACGCGCGCCCTCGTTGCCGCTCACCTCGATGCCGCGGCTCGACCGCACGCTGCTGCAGCGGGTGAAGGAGACGCGCGAGCTGGGGCATGCCGGGCCCAGCGCCCGCCGGGTGGCCGTGTTCGGCGCCTTTGCGGTGTCGGACCCGGCGCGCGTGCGGGGCAAGCGCTTCGTGCTGATCGACGACGTGATGACGACCGGCGCCACCTTCAACGAGTGCGCCGAGGTCCTGGGGCGCGCCGGCGCCGAGGAGGTGCGCGTGGTCGCGCTCGCTCGGGCGCTGCGGTGAGGGAAGGCGTGTTTGTCGGTGCGACGCGCTTGATTCGGGTCCCCCAGCACCGCAACCTTGGGCCCCGTGAGCAAGACCGGGACACCGACCACCGAGGCGCCGAAGGTGCTGGCGCGCAACCGGCGCGCGCGCCACGAGTATCACGTCGACGAGGTGATCGAGGCGGGGCTGGTGCTGGCGGGCTCGGAGGTGAAGTCGATCCGCGACGGCAAGGTGACGCTGGTGGACGCCTTCGCCGACATCGACAAGGGCGAGGCCTGGCTGCACCAGATGGACGTCGGCGTCTACGCCTTCGCCCACCAGCGCAACCACGATCCGCGGCGGCGGCGGAAGCTGCTGCTGCACCGGCGCGAGATCGATCGCCTGACGGGGAAGATCCGGGAGAAGGGCTACACGCTGGTGCCGCTGTCGCTGTACGAGAAGCAGGGGCGCGTGAAGGCAGAGCTGGCGCTGGTGCACGGCAAGCAGCAGTGGGACAAGCGAGAGGACAGCAAGAAGCGGGAGAGCCAGCGCGAGATGGATCGCGCCATGTCGGTCCGGCGACGCTGATGTGATAAGGACCAGCGTCGTGACCCCAGCTTCGTTCGCGGTGCTCCCCACGTCTCACCGGCGCGGACCGTTCCTTTCCCTCGTGCTGCTGGCGCTCGCGGCGATCGCCGGTTGCGACGACGGCCGCAGCAGCGCGCCCGGCGGGGCGGCGGGCTCCGCTGGCGGTGGCGCAGCCGGGGGAAGCGCCGTCGGGGGCAGCGCCGCCGGGGGAAGCGGTGCAAGCGGCGGCAGCGCCGGCACGCTCGGCGGCCAGGCGGGCTCCGGCGGCGATGGCGGAGCCGGCGGCGGCGACGGGGCCGGGGGCGTCTCCGGTTGCCTGCCGGTCACGCCGATCGCGGATCCCAGAATGGCCGGCTGCCCCGCCGTCGCGCCCGCGCCGCTCGGCGAGGCGTCGCACCCGAACGAAGGCCAGACCCACCTGGTCGTTTGTTCGACGACCTGTTACGGCACGAACCCGCCGTCCTCGGGCAATCACTACGGCGTCTGGCCCGTTTACAAGACGTACAGCGCGCCGGTGCCGTGGGGCTTCCTGGTCCACGGCCTGGAGCACGGCGCGGTCGTCCTCTCTTACAACTGTCCGTGCGGCTGTCCGGACGAGGTCGCCGCGGCCCAGGCCTGGATCGACGCGCTGCCGCAGGACCCCGTTTGCAAGACGCCGCCGCGGGTGGTGATGGCGCCGGACCCCGACCTGGACGTGCGCTGGGCCGCGTCCGCCTGGACCTGGACGCTGCGCGCCGAAAGCTTCGACCCGGTGGCCTTCCAGGCATTCTTCACCGCCCACTACAACATGGCTCCCGAGCAGATCTGCGACGGTTACACCGACGGTTCGGCGACCGGCTGGTGCCAGTGACGGCGCGACGAGGCACCGCACACCGGACGACGCGCTAGCAGCACCGGTGGGGTCCCGTCCTTGACAGGACTGCGGACCCGCGCATATTCGTGGACCCTGGCCAACATGCGCGCGCGTGTCGAGAATCACCGCTTGCTGTCCTCGCCTCTGGCAGGCGACGGTCTTTCGCGCCTGCGCCGGGCCCGCGCCGCCAAGACGCTGCTGGCGGGCGTGCTGCTGGTGGTCGCAGCAGCGGCGCCGTTCGCGGCGTCGTGGCACGAGGCCAGCGTGCAGCACGTGCGCTGCGCCGAGCACGGCGAGCTGACGCACGTCGCGGTCAGCACCGATGCGCGTGCCCTGGCCGATTCGCGGCGGGCGGGCGCCGCCCGCCTGTCCATGAACGGCGGGGACGCGAGCACGCCGGCGGGGCACGAGCACTGCGAGCTTGCCTTCACCGTCCAGCGCAGCGCGCAGCCGACCGCGGTTCATGCCACGGTGCGGACCCTTCCGCCCAGCGTCGTCGCGTCGCGACCCGCCCTGAAGGTGCCCGCGCCCGGACGGGCGTTCGTCCTGGCCAGCGCCCCGAAGACGTCGCCCCCGTCCGCCTGAGCCAGGCCCGGCGCGATCGCCCCGGTCAGCGCCCGCGCCATCGGACCGGCGGGTCCCGGCGGCGGAGACGCGCGCTTCTGGCCGCCCAGTGAGCGCCCCCGCCGTCCGACCCGGCGGTCCTGGCGACGAGACCTCCGGCGATCGCCGCCGGCCGGGCGACGGCGAGCAGGCCGCCGCTCCGGACGCGTCGATCGGCATCGACGATGAATGGCGGCGCCCGGTGGCGCCGCATCCGCACCCACCCGCGAGCGCCCGCCGAAGAACTCCGCACCGACGCGCCTCTACCAGCTTCGCGCCGACTTCCGGCGCCCCCTTTTCGAGGAGAACCTCTTGTCGCCCAGCGAGAAAACCAGACCCACGCGAAGCACGCGCCCGCGCCCCGGGCGGGCGCCGCTGTGCACGTGCGCCCTGCTGCTGGCGTGCGGCGCGTCCGTGCCGGCGCTGGCGCAGCCTGCCGGGTCGCGTGCGGCCGCCGCTGCGGCCACCGCGCCCGACCCCGCCGCCAGCGCGACCGATTCTCCGGCCGCTGGGGCCCCGGTGGCCACCCCCGCGCCCGGCGCCGTCTCGCCGCCCGTCGTGCTGGAGCAAAGCCAGGCGACGTACCCGGCGGAGGCCATGGCGGCGGGCCCCTCCGGCGACGTGGCGGTCGCGCTGACCATCGACACCGCGGGGCAGGTCACGGGCACCGCGATCGTGCACGGCGTGGCCCCGGCGCTGGACCGAGCCGCGTTGCAGGCGGCCAGCCGGTGGCGCTTCAAGCCCGCCGAACGGGACGGCGTGCCGGTGCCCAGTCGCATCCAGCTGCTGTTTCACTTCGACGCGCCGTCGCCGGCGCAGATCGCGGCGGCCCAGGCCACCACGAGTTCGGGCGCCGGCGGAGCCCCGGCACCGGCCCCGCCGCTTCCGGTCGCGACGCCCATCGCGCTCCCGCCCGCGGAGGCGCCCGGAGAAGCCCCGTCGCCCCCGGGTGGGCCACGCGTGCTGGACGTGTCCGTCGTGGGCCGGCGGCCGCCCACCAGCCGCGGCGCCTCCGACTTCCAGATCCGCGTCGATCAGCTGGCCGCCGTGCCGCACGCGAACGCGTCCGACATGCTGAAGCTGGCGCCGGGCATCCTGCTGACGAACGAGGGCGGCGAGGGCCACGCCGAGCAGGTCTTCATGCGCGGCTTCGATGCGCGCGAGGGCCAGGACGTCGAGTTCACGGTGGGCGGCGTGCCGATCAACGAGAGCGGCAACCTGCACGGCAACGGCTACGCCGACACGCACTTCATCATCCCCGAGCTGATCGAGGGCCTGCGCGTCGTCGAAGGTCCGTTCGATCCCGCGCAAGGGAACTACGCGGTGGCGGGCAGCGCCGACTACCAGCTGGGCCTCGCCGACCGGGGCCTCTCCCTGCGTTACACGACGGGCAGCTTCGGCACGCAGCGGGTGCTGGGCCTGTTCGGCCCCGAGGGTCAGAGCACCCACACGTTCGGCGGCGCCGAGATCTACAGGAGCGACGGCTTCGGACAGAACCGCTCGGCCGAGCGCGGCTCGGCGATGGGCCAGTACGAGGGCCGGCTGGCGAGCGGCAGCTACCGGCTGACCGCGCAGGTGTACAGCGCGCACTTCCACTCGGCGGGCGTCATCCGCCAGGACGACTATGCGTCGGGGCGCATCGGGTTTTACGACAGCTACGATCTGCTGCCCGCCACGCGCCAGCAGGTGCCCGAGGGGGGCGACGCCTCGCGCGCGTCGATCGCCGCCGATGTCGAGACGCACGCGGGGAACACGACGCTGACGCAGCAGCTGTTCGTCATCAAGCGCGACATGCGCCTGCTGGAGAACTTCACCGGCTTCCTGCTGGACGTGCAGGAGCCCTTGCAGAGCACGCACGGACAGCGCGGCGACATGCTGGACCTGAACGTGAACGAGCTGACGCTGGGGGCGCGTGGCGCCGCCCACCTGGCGGGCCAGGTCCTGGGCCAGCGGCAAGAGCTGTCGCTGGGCTACTTCGCGCGCGCCGATCAGGCGGCCGGCACGCAGCAGCGCCTGGAGGCCGGCACCGGCGTCCCCTACAAGACCGACACCGATCTGGTCTCGCAGCTGGGCGACGTCGGGCTGTACGGCGACGCCAACCTGCGGCCGTGGCGCTGGCTGTCGTTGCGGGGCGGCGCGCGCGCCGAGGTGTTGACCTACGACGTGCTGAACAACTGCGCGCAGCAGAGCGTGGCGCACCCCTCCACCACCGACCCGCCCATCGACCAGAGCTGCCTGACGCAGCAGGATCGCGGGCGCCCGCGCCTGGCCGACCAGCGCGCGTCGACGTCCAGCATGGCGCTGCTGCCGCGGGCGTCGCTGATCGTCGGCCCGTTCCGGCGGTTGTCGTTCTCGGCCAGCTACGGGCGCGGCATCCGCTCGGTCGATCCCAGCTACATCAGTCAGGACGTGAAGACGCCGTTCGCCAGCGCCACGTCGTACGAGGCGGGCGCGTCGTTCGCGGGCGAGGTGGCGCACACCACGCTGGTGGCGCGCACGGTGCTGTTCCAGACGATCGTCGATCAGGACCTGATCTTCAGCCAGACGGCGGGCCGCAACGTGCTGGGCGTGGGCACGACCCGCACCGGCTGGCTGGGCGCCGTGCGCTGGACCGGCGCATTCTTCGACGAGTCGGCGAACCTGACGCTGGTGAAGGCCACCTTCAACGACGATCACCAGGCGGTCGCGTACGTGCCCGGCGCCGTGTTCCGTTCGGACACGGCGCTGTTCGCGGCGCTGCCCTGGCGGCTGCGCGGCCTGCCGGTGCGCCTGTCCGTGAACGGCGGCGTCACCTACGTGGGCCGGCGCCCCCTGCCCTACGGCGAGACCAGCGACCAGATCGTCACCGTCGACGCGTCGGCGACGCTGGCGTGGTCCCACTACGAGCTGCGCCTGCTGTCGACGAACTTGCTGGACAGCAAGTACCGCCTGGGCGAGTACGACTATGCGTCCGACTTCCGCGGCGCCGCGCAGCCGACGCTGGTGCCCGAGCGCACCTTCACCGCCGGCGCGCCGCGCGGGCTGTTCCTGAGCGTCGGCATCAACTTCGGAGCGTCGTCATGAGGGACTCACGCAAGGTTGCAGCCTGCTGCGCGCTGCTGGCCCTCGGCGCCGCTTCGTGCGCGGGCAACACGGGCGGTCAGACGCTGGACATCCCGGTCGCGGCGGCCGGTCCCGCCGCGGCCATCGCGGGGCAGCCGCTGGTGTGCGCGGCGGATCCGGCCTGGACCATCACCGTCACCGCGGCGTCGCTGCACGTCGGCGCCCTCTACCTGGATCAAAGCCAGCCCGTCTCGGGTGCGCAGTCCACCGGCTGCATCCTGACGGGCACCTACGTGGCGGAGGAGCTGTCGCCGCTGGACGTGGACCTGCTGTCGCCCGCGCTGCAACCGTTCCCGGCGCCGGCGCACGCCGTGACCACGCCGCCCGCGCTGATCGGCGAGGTGTGGCTGACGCGCGGGCCGGTCGACGCCGTCCCCAGCAGCACGCCCGTCCTGCCCGTCTTGACCGTCGCGGGCAGCGCCGCGCGAACGGCGACCGGCCAGACCTTCCCCTTCACGGGGACCGTCACGATCGAAGACAACTACCAGGCCAGCGACACCACGGCCGGCGGCAACCCCATCTGCAAGAAGCGGATCGTCACGCCCATCCCGGCCGCGGTCACCGTCGCGGCGACCGGGGGGCTGCTGCTGCGGATCGACCCCTGCCGCTTGTTCACTGCCATCGACTTCACCGCGCTGCCGCCCGGGGAGGCGCCGGGCACCTACCAGTTCAGCGACGATCCGTCGGCCGCCGACTACGCGCCCACGGCGTCCAACCTGTACGCGAACCTGCACAGCAGCGCGCCGTACGCCTTCTCCTGGTCCGAGGACGTGCGACCATGAACGCGACCGGCAAGCAGACCCCGACGTGGGCGATGGTCTCGATGCTGGCGGCGCTGTCCTGGGGCGCGTCCCCGGGCTGCGCGGACAGCGGCGGCGCGCTGGACGGCGGTGGCGGGACGCCAGGCGTCTTCACGACGCCCGTCGATCCCGGACCGGGCGGCGTGCTGTTCGCGGCCTCGGGCGAGGTGCTGGCGCTGAGCGGATACGACTTTCCGCCCCAACCGGCCGACGCGCCCGCGTTCGTCGACGGCTGGCAGCTGCGCTTCACGCGCCTCTTGACCACGCTCGACAGGCTCAGCCTGTCCTCGAACCCCGACGTCGACCCCGGCAATCAGGCGCTGACCGGCCCCGCGCCGGGCGCCGTCGCGGGGGGCGTCGTCGCCGAGCTGGACGGTCCCTGGGCCGTGGACCTCGCCCACGACGGGCCCGAAGACCTGGCCGGCAAGGGGGAGCCCGGCGTCAGGGCGGTGCCGATCGCCGCGCTGCGGGGCCAGAACCGCAACGGCGGCAAGGCCTTCGCCACCGACGGCACGCGCTACGCGTTCGGCTTCGACGTCGTCGCCGCTGCGGCGGGCGCCCTGAACGTGAACCTGGACGCCGACGCGCAGGCCGACTACGCGCAGATGGTCGCCGAGGGGTGCACGGTGCTGTACGTGGGAACGGCCGTTTTCCGCGGCGGCACCCTGCCCGGTTACGCCGATTGCAACGCCGGGCACGAGGCCTGGCCGGCGCCGGGCACGCCCGTGCCGTTCCGGCTGTGCTTCAAGTCGCCCACCACCTACCTGAACTGCCAGAACGCCGACCTGACCGGCGAGCCGCTGACCGGCGAGGACTACCAGCGCGGCATCCCCGTCGACGGCACGCGTTCCACGCTGGCCCAGATCACGCTGCACACCGACCATCCCTTCTGGGACAGCGTGCTGCACGATTCGCCGGCCCACTTCGATCAGTTCGCGGCCCGCCTGGTGGGCCAGCCGCCCGGCACGACGGTGACGCTGGACATGACCAGGGGCGTGGACTTCGGCGCGTACACCGACGGCCTGGGCAACCCGGTGTACTGGCGCACCTGCATCCAGACGCCGACGGACGTGCACGCGCCGTTCACGGGCCCGATGGCGTTCGACCGCGAGAGCCTGCCGCGGGCCGCGAACGCCGCCGACCCGACGGGACTGCACGACTACTACGACTTCTCCACCTACGACCAGAGCACGCAGGGTCATCTGAACGCCGACGGGCTGTGCGCGATCCAGCGTCACTACCCGTCGCCGCTGTGAGGGACGAATGAACGCCATCGAGACCGTCAAACAGGTGCTGCTGGCCTCGGGCGCAGGTTGGATCCTGTGGTTCCTGGGGCTGCTGTCCGCCGCCAGCCTGGCGCTGGCCACCGAGCGCTGGCTGTACCTGCGCAAGCGGGGCGGCGCGCTGGAGGCGCTGGCGCGCGAGCTGGACGCCGATCTGGGCGCGGGGGCGTTCGGCAAGGCCCGCGCGACGCTGGGGCGCAGCACGGCGGTCGCGGCGCGCGTCGCCGACGCGGGGCTGCGGCTGGCCGATCGGGGGACCGCCGCCGCCGAGAAGGCCATGCAGAGCGCGACGGCGCTGGAGCGCACGCGCCTGGAGCGCGGGCTCGCCTTTCTGGCCACCGTGGGCAACAACGCGCCTTTTCTCGGCCTGTTCGGCACCGTGGTGGGCGTCATCCACGCCTTCGAGGAGCTGGGGCACGCGGCGCCGGGGCACGGCGCCACGGCGGCCGGCCAGGTGGCCTCGCAGGCCGTCATGGCCTCGATCGCCGAGGCGCTGGTGGCGACGGCGGTGGGCATCTTCGTCGCGCTGCCGTCGGTGGCGCTTTACAACTACCTGCAGCGGCGGGTGGCGTCGCTGCTGGCGGGGACGGACGTGCTGACGAACCTGGTGCTGGCGTACATCTCGGAGGGCGACGGCGCAGACCAGCGCGGCCCCGACCAGGGCGGCCAGGCCCGGCGTGGCGGTGAGGTGGCCCGTGGCGGGGTCTAGCGGTCAGGAGCAGAACGGCATCATCGCCGGCATCAACGTCACGCCGCTGGTGGACGTGATGCTGGTGCTGCTGGTGATCTTCATCGTCACGGCGAAGATCATCGTCACGCCGGCGGTGCCCCTGGATCTGCCGCACGCCGCGCACGGCGAGGAGGTGCAGGTGGTGCTGTCGGTGGTGGTGCCCGTGCAGGGGTCGATCCTGGTCAACGGCGCCGCCGTGCCGGACGATCCGGCGCTGATCGACGACGCCCGCCGCGCCCTGGCCAGCGATCCCGAGCTGCGCGCCGTGATCCAGGCGGACGGCGCCGTGGCACACCGGCGCATCGTGCACATCCTGGATCTGCTGCGCGACGCAGGCGTCACGCGCGTGGCGTTCGGCGCCCTGCCCGACGAGCCGAACCGATGAAGCAGCCGGCGCGCCCGCACGGGGGAGGCATCACCGACGTCGTCTTCGCGGGCGAGCGAGGCGGGCGCGACGCCCGGCTGGCGGCGTGCGCGCTGGCGGTGCTGGTCCTGTACGGCGGCGCGCTGGGGCTGTCCGAGGTGCTGGGCGCGCCGGTCGCCAACTGGAGCGCCGAGATGGCGGCGCGCATCCACGACGCGATCGCGCGCGAGCGAGCGGTCGATCTGTCGCCACCACCACCCCCTGCTGCAAAGACGCCGATCGAGCCACCGCCCGCGCCCGCCCCCGCGGCGGTGCGCGCCCCGCGCCCCGTGCGCGCGGCCGCGCCGGCCCGCGCCGCGGCGCCCAGCCCCCCGGCGCAGGCGGGGAAGCTGACGGCGGTGGCGAACGCTCCGGTCGACCTGACGGGCGCGACGTTCGTGGTGGGCGGCGCCGCCACCTTTCCAGGCGGTGTCACCGCCGCGCAGGGAAAGGGAGCGCGGCCCGGGACGACAGGAGACGCGTCCGCCACCGGCGCCGCCGGCGAAGCGCGCGCGCCGGGTCCCAGCCGCGCCCGCCCGGTGTCGCTGGATCAGGCCGCCTGGTCCTGCCCCTGGCCGGCCGAGGCGGACGCCGAGCAAGTGAACGAGAAGACGGTCGTCCTGCGCGTGCGCGTACAGGCCGACGGCCGCGCCGCGACGGTCGACGTGCTGTCGGATCCCGGCTTCGGGTTCGGCGCGGCGGCGCGCGCCTGCGCGCTGGCCACGCGATTCGAACCGGCCCGCGACGCCGAGGGCCGACCGGTCGTGGCGCTGTCCGCCCCCATCCGGGTGCACTTCTACCGATGAGCGCGCGCCGCAAAGGACGGACCGGGGCGCTCGCCGCGCTGATCGCGCTGGTGGCCTGCGCCGGCTGCCACAAGCGCCCGGCCACGCGGGACGACTGCGTGGCCGTCATCGATCGGCTGGTCGCGCTGGAGCTGGTCGAGTCGGGCTTCCGCGATCCGGTGGTGCAGCGGCGCTGGACCGACGAGCTGCGCCAGCGGCTGGCGCCCCACCTGGCCCGCTGCGAAGGCCGGCGCGTGCCGGACGATCTGCGCGCCTGCCTGCCCACCGCCCGGACCGCCGAGGAGGTCGAGCACCGCTGCCTGCGCTGACGCCGGGTTGCTGGTCCACGGACCCCGAATTATCGTGGGGTCCATGAAATCGACCCTCCGCCTCGCCTCGCTGCTCTCGCTGCTCTTGCTCCCCACCCCGCGCGCGCTGGCGGGGCTTCCCTCGATGGGCGATCCCGCCAAGGTGACGCTGAAGACGACGCCCGTCACCGGCAACATCTCGCTGATCGAGGGGGCGAACGGGTTCGCCGGCGGCAACGTGGCGGTGTCGACGGGCAGCGACGGTCTGTTCGTCATCGACGACGAGCTGCAGCCGATGACGCCGAAGCTGACGGCCGCCCTGACGGCGCTGGCCCCCAAGGCCAAGGTCCGCTTCGTCGTGAACACGCACTGGCACGGGGACCACACCGGCGGCAACGCGGGCGTGGCGGCCGCCGGCGCCGTCATCGTCGCGCACGAGAACGTCCGCAAGCGGCTGAGCGTCGACCAGGTCCTGAAGTTCATGGGCGAGACCCGCACCATCCCGGCCTCGCCCCCGCAGGCGCTGCCGGTGGTGACGTTCGCGGACGACGTCACGCTGTACCTGAACGGCGACGAGGTGCACGTGATGCACGTCGATCCCGCGCACACCGACGGCGACGCCATCGTCCACTTCAAGAAGGCGAACGTGGTGCACACCGGTGACACCTTCGTGGGCGGGTACCCGCTGGTCGACGTCAGCAGCGGGGGCCGCTTCGAGGGCTTCATCGCCGCGGCCGACCGCACCCTGTCACTGTGCGACGACGCCACCAAGATCATCCCCGGCCACGGTCCGGTGATGACGAAGGCCGACCTGAAGGTCTGGCGCGACATGCTGGTCACGGTGCGCGACCGGCTGAACAAGATGATCGCCCAGAAGAAGACGCTGGAGCAGATCAAGGCCGCCAAGCCGACCGCGGAGTTCGACGCCCGGTGGGGTCAGGCCGTCGTCAACGGCGACATGCTGGTCGAGTCCGCTTACGAGACGCGCCCCGGTCCCGCCAGCAGGCCCGCCGCGGCCAAGGCGCCCCCCGTTCGCCCCGCGACCAAGCCGTGACCTGGGGCCGTCCCCCTCGGAGACGGCAGATATCCTGGTGATTTGGTGCTTATTTGCGTCGTCCGCCTGCGGCGGACGGTTTTGCAATTAACCGATTATGGCCTTACCGTTTCGACATGGCCTCGCATATGTCGCCTGATCCGGTGACGTCGGCGGCAGCCATACCTGACGGGCGCGTCCCCGTCGCCCACCTGGACGCGACGGGGCGGATCGAGGCGTGGGATCCGGCGCTGGAGGGTGTGTGGAGCAGGCCGGCGGCGCAAGCGCTCGGCCGCACGCTGCACGAGATCGTGGTGGCGCTGGAGCCCGGTGAGCTGCCGGCGCTGGAGCGCGTCCGTCGCACCGGGTCCTGGTCGGGGGTCGTCGCGCTGCTGCCCGCCGATGGCGGCGCGCCCCGACCGATCGGCATCCGGCTGTCGCGTCTCGGGGAGTCGGAGCGGTTGGAGCTGCGGCTGGCCCCGCTGTCTCTCCTGGCGGCCGACGGGCCGGCGTCCGATGCGCCGGTCGACCCCGTCCGCGATCTGCAACGTCTGGCGGGCCTGCTCGAGTCCATGCCCGGGTTCTGTTACACCGTCGACCGGGATCTCGTCTTCACTTCGTCGTCGGGGAAGGGTCTGGCGGCGCTGGCGTTGCACCCCGGGCAGGTCATCGGACTGAACGTCCGCGACATGTGGGGCAAGCACGACGTCACCTACGAGCCCCTGGTGTGCCACCTGAAGGCGCTGGCCGGCATCCCCGCCAGCTACAAGGATGTCTGCCTGGGTCGCTCGCTGGAGTATTCGATCCGGCCCCTGCGCGACGCATCGGGGGCGATCGTCGGCGCCGTGGGCGTCGCCATCGACGTCACCGAGTGCGAGAACGCCCGCCAGGAGCAGGCGAAGCTGGCGGCGCAGCTGCGGCAGTCGCAGAAGATGGAGGCGCTGGGCCGGCTGGCGGGAGGCGTGGCCCACGACTTCAACAACCTGCTGACGTGCATCATCGGCAACCTGGCGCTGCTGGAGGCGCAGGTGCGCGAGGGCACCGAGGCGGCCGCCGCCGTGCGCGACGCCACCGAGGCGGTCGAGAGCGCGACCTCGCTGACCAGGCAGCTGCTGCAGTTCAGCCGCAAGCAGATCATCTCGCCCCGGCCCATCAGCCTGAGCGCCCTGGTGCAACGGCTGGGCAAGCTGCTGGAGCGGCTGGTGGGCGACCGCATCCCGCTGGTCATCCAGTGTCAGACCGACGTGTGGAGCGTGAACGCAGACTCTGGTCAGATCGAGCAGATCCTGGTCAACCTGGTGGCGAACGCGCGCGACGCCATCACCAAGGACGGGCAGATCCTGGTCGAGACCCGCAACGTCGATCTGACCGAGCCGGGCGCGGTGGTCCCCGAGTCGCTGCACCCGGGCCTGTACGTGGCGCTGTCGGTGCGAGACACGGGCCGTGGCCTGTCGGACGTGGAGCGCACGCGGCTGTTCGAGCCATTCTTCACCACCAAGGACGTCGGCGAGGGCACCGGCCTGGGCCTGGCCACCGTCTATGGCGCCGTCCAGCAGAACGGCGGCGCGATCACCGTCGAGAGCGAGCTGGGGAAAGGGACGACGTTCCGGATCCTGCTGCCGCGGGTCGACTCCGCGCCGGTGGCCGACGCGGCCGCCACCAACGCGCGCAAGAGCACCGGCGGAATACGGGGCGGGACCGAGACGATAATGCTGGTGGAGGACGAGCCGTCGGTGCTGGAGCTGGCGCAGCGGACGCTGCAGCACCTGGGGTACAACGTGCTTCCCTGTGGCGGGGCCGACGAGGCGCTGCGCACCTTCGGCGAGTATCAGAATCGGGTGCAGCTGCTGGTGACCGACGTCGTCATGCCGCGCATGAACGGCAAGGAGCTGGCGGCCCGCATCACGGCGCGCGAACCCGGCGTGGCCGTGCTGTTCACGTCGGGCTACGGCGAGAACATCATCGCCAAGCAGGGCGTCATCGACGATGGAATTCACTTCATCGGCAAGCCCTACCGCCCCGAGGACCTGGCCAGACGGGTCCGCAGCCTGCTGGATACGCAGGCCGCGCTGCCCAAGTAGCCGCCGGGCGGTCTCAATCGAGCGGGCAGTTCTCTCGATGAGGCAGGGAACATGATGATCAGGCCCTCCTGGCGGACGCTCCTCGTGGCGGCGGTCGCGCTCGGCGCGGCTGGCGCGTGTTCGACCACAGGGGCGAGCTCTGCGCAGGGAACCGGCGGCGCCACGGACACGGGCGGCGTGGCCGCCAGCGGCGGCGCGAACACGGGCGGTGCCACCGGCAGCGGGGGCTCCCTCGGCAGCGGCGGTGTTCGCGGCGGCGGCGGCCAGCCGGGCAACGGGGGCGCCGCGGGCAGCTCCGGCACCGGCGGCAGGGCCGGCACCGGCGGGGCCCGAGGGACCGGCGGCGCCGGTGGCGGGGCGCCCGACGGCTTCTGGGATCCCGGCGGCATCCCCGCCGCGAAGAACGTGATGATGTTCAAGTTCCTGAACCGCACCAACGGCGTGCTCTCCGACGCCGAGGTGTTCTGGAGCTTCAAGAGCGGCAGCATCAACGAGACGCATTCGATCGCCGAGCAGCCGACGTACGACATGCCGGCGAACAGCTCGGGCCGCATGTACTTCTACCTGTGCGGCGCCGCGACCAGCTGCACGGGCGATCCCACCAAGAGTCCCTATTACGACTTCATCGAGCACACGATCGGCGCCACGCAGTACAACGGCAACACCACGCGCGTCGACGCGTTCGGCATCAAGATCGCGATGCGGCTGCACTGCGCGGACGGCTTCGAGGCCACCGTGGGCGAGGACTACCAGACCTTCGGCGAGGACCGCGCCGTCACCTTCCAGAAGTTTCTGGACGAGGTCTCGCCCCCCTTCCAGCCGCTGGCCATGCCGCCGCACGCGCCCTACCGCATCGTCGAGCCGGGTGCCGAGGGCTTCAAGACCGGCGGCCCGTACGCCGGCTACTACGACTCGTTCGTCGACGCGCTGTGGACCAACAACGGACTGACGATCACCAGGCCGGGACCGAACGGCAGCGGCCTGTCCTCCTATCCCGACGTGTCCGCCGCGATCTTCCGGCACGTGGGCGATGTCGCCGGCTCGTTCACCCCCGACGGCAAGCTGATGAACAAGGCCCTGTGGACCGACGCGACGACGTTCTATCAGGCGGCGCCGCGCGACGACTACGCGGCGTTCTGGCACCGCCACGCGCTCGGCGGCAAGGCGTACGGCTTCCCGTACGACGACGTGGGCGGCTACTCGTCCTACGTCTCGCATTCGAATCCGCAGTACATGATGGTGGCGATTGGCTGGTAGGGGGCGCCTGGCCGCGGCGCTGGCCGTCGCGCTGGGCGGCTTCGGCTGCAGCGCGCGCGGTGGCGCCACCAGCGACGCCGGCACCGGTTCGGGAGGAGGCCCAGGCACCGGCGGCCTCGCCAGCTCTGGCGGCGGGACCGGCGCGGCCGCTGACAGCGGCGCATCCGGTGGACGCAGCGGCTCCGGCGGAGGCCCGGCCAGCGGAGGGCGCGCCGGGACAGGCGGCAGCATGGGCTCGGGCGGACGCGCGGCCTCCGGCGGCATCATCGGCTCCGGCGGCACGACGGGCGTGGGTGGCGGCCTGGGGTCCGTACCCGGCCTCGACGCCGGACCGCCCTCGAACGGCGCGACCATCACCTTCACCGGCATCGGCGCCGCCGGCTGGATGCCCAGCCGGCGCGATCCGGCGAGCGGCATGTGCGACGCCTACAGCACCAGCAGCTGTTGCATGGCGAAGATGAACATCACCGGCGATCAGATGACGCCGTGGGATGAGGATCTGATCATGACCCTGCGCGGGCCCATGCTGGTGGCGCAGCTGGCCGTTTACCAGCCGTCGACGGCGAGCAGCGCGCCCGCCGACGGCTGGGTCCTGCGCGCGCGCTGGGACGCGCAGGCGTCGTCCACGAAGTCGGGCATCGCGTTCGACGGCAAGGCCACCAGCGGCGGCGACTTCGCCGGGGCCGTGGGCAGCCAGTGCCTGGTCAACGTGTCGACCGATCAGAGCTTCCCCTGCGGCGCGGGCAGCTCGCCCTACTGCCCGACGGGCAGCGGCAAGTACTACGGCTGGGCGGGCTCGAAGATGTTCGTCGTGCTCGCCTCGATGCCGCACGCGGGGACGGCCGCGCTGCCCGCCGCGCAGAGCTGCTCGACCGATACGTCGAACGGCTGGTACGACGCGCCCTGGATCGGCCTGAGCCACGGCGAGCTGATCCGCGCCGGCGCCTTTCAGGCCTGCCAGTGCTACGACAAGATGCCCGGCTCGCTGAAGGGCGACGGGTGCGGTCAGCTCAACGCGTTCGAGGTGGTGAACGACAACAACAGCTCGAAGAACCTGGACCTGTTCAGCACGAACTTCTTCGGCTACCAGGGCTACATCGGCGAAGGTCCCTGCGGCACCGCCTGCGACGTCGCCACGCTGGACCCCTCCGTCGATCTGGTGAACAAGAAGACCAGCCAGGAGGCCGCGGCCGGCGCGCTGGCGAGCCCGGGCAGCGGCCCCGGCGCCGCCTTTCGCCGGCCCGCCACCGGCTATCGCTACTTCATCGTCCTCATGAACGCCGGCGCGCGCACCGTGCAGATGGCGATGGTCCACCCGGCCAGCGTCCCGGCCAGCCTGGCCTCGTTTCTGCCCGCGCTGCCCGCGTCCGTGCCGCAGCAGACGATCGACGCGGTGATGCAGCTGCGGCTGCCGCGCTGAGCGACCTCTCGCGCGCGGCATCGACGGCGTGTTCCGCCGCCGGCGTTTCCGCCATCCACCGTGCAGCGCGCGTTACGGAAATCCACGACGTGCGCGCGCGATCGCGAAAAGTTCCGTCGAAACGCCCCACCTACATCGACACACCAAAAAGCATTTCTCCGACGGTCCGCGCAGGAAAATCGCGGTGAAAAAATTGACCGTGACGCATGCCGGTCGACAATGGCAACACATCATGGAAGCGCTGATCGAGTCGAATGGGGCGGCAGCGCCGAGGTCAGCGGCGAAACCCGACGCCTTCGAGTTGAAGGGCGTGATGACCTCGCTGGCGGTGCTTCGCCTGTTCAGCCTGGATCTCTCACTGATGGAGCGTCAGCTGCGCGTCAAGATCGCGCACCTGCCGCAGTTCTTCCAGGACGCGCCGGTGGTGCTGGATCTGGGCGGCCTGGCGCTCGGTGGCGCCGAGGTGACGTTCGGACCGCTGGTCCGCCTGCTGCGCGAGTGTCATCTGGTCCCGGTGGCGATCACGAACGCCAGCGAGGCCGGGCGCGCCAACGCCGTGGCCGAGGGGCTGGGCGTGATGCCCTACCGCGCCACCCGGAACGCCAGCCGCGCCGCCGTGACGGTGCCGCGGGGCGAGCCCACGCCGCAGACGTCGCCCGGTGAGATCACGCGCGTGGTCCGCGCGCCGTCGCGCACCGCCCCCGCCGACGATCGCCGCACGCCCATACGCACCATCGCCGTCGAGGACATGCCGACGCCGGCCCCGGTCGTGGCGCCGGCCCCGGTCGCGCCCCCCGCCCCGCGTGTGGCCCGCGGCGCCCGCCCGGCCATGGTGGTGCGCCAGCCGGTCCGCTCGGGCCAGGTCATCTACGCCGAGCAGTCGGATCTGATCGTCCTGGGGCCCGTGAACCCGGGCGGCGAGGTGATCGCCGACGGGAACGTGCACCTGTACGGCCTGACCCGCGGCCGGGTCATCGCCGGCGCGCAGGGGTATGGCGAGGCGCAGATCTTCTGCCAGCGGCTCGAGGCCGAGCTGGTGGGGGTGGCAGGCGCGTTCATGATGGCGGAGGACATCCCGGCCAAGCGGCGCGGCAAGTCCGCCCGGATCTCGTCGGTCGACGGCGCCTGCCGCATCGAAGATCTGTGAGGGCCGGTCACCAGCAGGAAGACCCCGGTCAGGACCCGTAAAGAAGTCCGGTAAAAAAGTTGTGCTGGCGCCTGATCTGGCGCTTCATGAAATTAGGAAAGATTCACCCCGAACGGAGGTTTGCCAGTGTCCAAAGTCGTCGTCGTCGCATCAGGAAAAGGCGGAGTGGGGAAGACCACCACCAGCGCGAACATCGCCGCCGGTCTGGCCCAGAAGGGACACAAGACCGTCGCGATCGACTTCGACGTGGGGCTGCGCAACCTGGACCTGGTCCTCGGCTGCGAGCGCCGGGTCGTCTATGACTTCGTCAACGTCATCAAGGGCGAGGCCAAGCTGAACGTGGCCCTCATCCGCGACAAGCGCATCGAGAACCTGTACGTGCTGCCCGCCTCGCAGACGCGCGACAAGGACGCGCTGGAGCCCGAGGGCGTGGGCCGCGTCCTCGAGGATCTGAAGGGCATGGGATTCGAGTACATCATCTGCGACTCGCCGGCCGGCATCGAGAAGGGCGCCCAGATGGCGATGTACTTCGCCGACGAGGCGATCGTGGTCGCCAACCCCGAGGTCTCGTCGGTGCGCGACGCGGACCGGGTGCTGGGCTTGCTGTCCGCGAAGACGAACCGCGCCGAGGTGGGCAAGACCATCAAGTCGCACCTGCTGCTGACGCGTTACTCGCCCGCCATGGTCAAGAAGGGCGAGATGCTGAGCGTCAGCGACGTGCTGGAGCTGCTGGGCATCCCGCTGCTGGGCGTGATCCCCGAGTCGAAGGCCGTGCTGCAGTCCTCCAACAAGGGGACGCCGGCCATCATGGACGACACCACCGATGTGGCCCAGGCCTACCTGGACGTCGTGTACCGGTTTCTCGGCGAAGAGCGCGAGCAGCGCTTCATCGACGAGGAGAAGAAGGGCATTTTCCGCCGCCTGTTCGGCTGAGCGCCGGGCGCCGTTAACCACGGGGATTAGCCATGCCGTTTCTCAGCTTTTTTCGCACGCCTCCGAAGTCGGCCTCGATGGCCAAAGATCGCCTGTCAGTGATCGTGTCGCGCGAGCGAGCCAGCACGCGCGGCGGTCCTGACTACCTCCCGCAGCTGCAGCAAGAGCTGCTGGCGGTGCTGGCGCGGTACGAGAAGATCGATCTGCAGCACGTGTCCGTCTCGCTGGACCGTACCGACGGCCGCGAGGTGCTCGAGCTGAACATCGTCCTTCCCGACGCCGCGAACAAGAACCGCCCGTCCGCGTAGCCACCCGCCGCGACGACCGTCGCACGCCGCGCGGCAGAGAGAGCCCGACCGCCCCGGTGATGCCGGCGGTCCGGGCTCTTTCTTCGTTCGCCCCTCACGCCAGCGCGGGGGCCAGCACCTGACCGACCTGGATGTTGCTGTCGATGACGCCGCTGTCGACGCCCACGCCCGCCAGCAGGGTCTTGCCGAAGGTGCCCAGCGTGGCGCCGGCGGGGATGTCGCCGCCGGCCTTGCCGGCGCCCGTCTTCGAGTCGAGATCCAGCGCGCCGTAGTCGCCCTGCACGGGCGCCACCCCCCCGATCACGCCGCCGCGGTAGGGCTTGCCGATGGTGATGGAGACCTGGTGGTTCGGGTTGTGCTGCCGGCCGTCGGTGTTGCCGGGCCCGATGGTGCGCCCGAAGACGTTCAGCGACACGAACGTCACCTTGTCCATCAACCCCGCCGTGGCCAACTGCTGCATCAGCGAGGCGATGGTGGCGACGCCGTCCACCGTCTGCGAGGTCTCCGCCGCCAGCCCGACGTCGCGGTGGTTGTCGCCGCCGAAGGGGATGTGGATGGCCACCACGGGCGTCACGTTCATCTGCAGCAGGGTGACCGCGGCCAGGATCTGCGAGGTGGCGGTGTTGTCCTTGATCGAGGTCAGCGCGTCCAGCAGCGTCTGGTTGATGTGGCGCACTTGCGCCTGCGACGTCACCATCGCGTCGATGTAGCTGCGCTGGGCCGGCGTGGCGCCGTTCCGGTAGAGGTCGTACAGCTGCCCCAGCGTCTGGTCGCGCAGCGGCTGCAGATCCGTGATGGGGCTGGCCGCGCTGGTCAGCGTGGCCTTCAGCGCCAGCGCCGGGATGATGGGCAGCGCCGCGCCGCCGAAGCTGAGCCCCTCCGAGGGCGACGTCGCCCCCACGGTGATGGGCTGGGCCTGGATGGTCCCCAGACAGGGGGCCATCTGCTTCGCCAGCAGCGACGGCAACATCTCGCCGTTGGTGGTCGCGCCCATCAGCTTCAGCACGTCGGGCTCCTTCGGATGCACCGGCGTGTTGGTCATGGCGTGCCAGAAGCAGGTGCGATCGAGGACGTCCTGGGGCAGCGACGCCCAGGGCGCGGCCGCCGTGTACGACTGGCCCCGGATCGCGAGCGGCGTGGGCGCCATCGCCGGATCGGCGCTGTGGACGATGTTCGGATCGTCGTACGTGCCGGGGACGCTGGCGTTGATGGGATCGCCCGCGCCCGACGTGTTGAAGATGAAGTACTGCGCCCTGGTCGCGGCGGCGCCCGTGCAGGCCGCGGCGTCGGCCGCCGCCAGGGCGCGACGCGGGTTCAACAGCAGCGACACGGGCAGGCCCGAGGCCAGCGCGCGCAGGCCCAGCAGGCCCGAGCCCAGCAGCGAGGAGAGGAGCGTTTCACGGCGAGTGAGCATCGTTCACATTCCGATCGCGGTGGCCGAGGGGGCCAGGCAGGCGGTGATGAAGGTCGACTTCAGCGCGTTCGTGCGCGACGCGCCCCCCTGGACGGCGGCGTCGTAGTGCGCCTGCAGCAGCGCGGCCGCCGGCGTGGCGCGCGGATCGGAGGGGGGCAGCGCCATCACCGTGCCGACGAAGTCGGCGATGGCGACGGGGACGGCGGTGCTGGACCACAGCTTCACGCCGGCGACCTGCTTCGACGCCGTCACGTCGATGACCTGGTCGGCGACGGCGCTGCAGATGTTCTCGGTGGCGGCCCGGTAGAACAGCGTGGGCTGATTCGGCAGCACGGGGAAGTTCGCGCCGCGACCGTATCCGTCCGACGGCAACCCGCTGGCGATCTGCGCCACCGCCGTCTGCAACTGCTTCTTCGTGACAGCGCTGCGGCCGCACACGTCGGCGAATCCCAGGCGATTGTCCAGCGCCGCGCACAGGTGGTCCCGCCGTGACACGGCGATGACCTCGCCCGTCGCGTCGGCGGTGGCGGTCTCGGTGGCGTGGGTCACCAGCGGCGAGGCGAAGAGCTCCTGGATCAGCGCGTTCCAGGACAGGCCCGCGCTCTGGAACACGCCCACCACGCGCTGGAACTCGGGATCGTCCGCCTGGCAGGGGACGCTGTTCGCGTACGCGCACAGCTTCTGCACCCACGCTTGCGCGAACAGCGGGTGCGTGGCCAGCGCGGCCCCGAAGTCGTCCATGGTCGAGACCGGTTTCACGACGCCCTGAAAGGCGAACAGCCCCTTCTGTCCCGACCAGGTCGTGTCCAGCTGGTTGTGATAGTTCCACGAGTAGGTGGCCGCGAAGATCGAGCGCAAGGGGTCCAGCGTCTTGTGACAGAAGGCGCAGGCCGCGTTGGCCGCGTGGACGGTGTCCAGTCCCGGCGTGCTGGTCACCGCCGTCGGGTCGCTGCCGTCGACCGACGCGCCCAGCGCCACGATCAGCGATTGATTCAGCGTCACCCGCATCTGGTTGCTGGTGTTGGTCTGCCAGTTCGCGAAGAACGCCGGCGTGCTGAAGAAACCCTGCCGGGGGACCGTCAGCACCAGCTCGGTCGCCGCGCGCAGGCCCGGCAGATCGTAGAAGGTCGTGGTCGCCTCGCCGGCCGCGGGCGGGCGCAACGTCACCAGCGTCCAGTCGGTGAAGTCGCTGGCCGAGAACTGCGTGGCCGTCGCGGCGCCCGCCATGGGGGGACAGGTGACGCCGCCGCTGCTCTTGTGGCCATCGAGCGAGCCGTAGAGCAGGTAATGCAGCGATATGGCGCTGACGGGCAAGGTGATGGGATCCTCGGCGCAGCCGGCGACGGACGGCGCGTCCATCGTCACGTCGGGGTCGTACCAGTGCATGTAGTTCGGGCTGCTCGGGTCCAGGGTGTCGGTGATCGGGATGGGCCCTGCGGCGCTCTCGACGACGATCTGCAGCTTCGGGTTCGCCTTCTTGAACGCGTCGGTGGTCTTGCCCGCGTCGTCGACCTCCCACACGTCCAGGAACGCATACAGCTCTTTCAGGGCGGTCGTCATCATCAGCTGGTGCGTGGTCATGCCCGCGGAAAGCGGTTGCCCGGCCGCCAGCAGGGCCAGCATCGTGCGCGCGAAGCTCTCCTGCGCGTTCTGCACCAGCAAGGGGATCGTCGTGGCGTTGAGGCCGATCTGCTTGGGATAGGCCTGGTCCGAGAAGTCCGTCGCCGAGACCTGCGTCTGCTGGAAGGCCAGCTCGAAGAATCGCTGCATCTTCGCGATGTACTGCGGCTGCTGCATCCAGGCGGCGATCAGCGCCCTCATCTGCGCGGGATCGGCGACGACCGCGTTCACCTCGTCGTCGGTGGCCGGCAAGCCCAGCAACAGGTTCTTCACCTTGGCGACGTACACGTACGGCGACACGGGCTGGAAGGCGACGGGGGTGACGCCCCCCGCGCCGCCCGCGCCCCCCGCGCCTGCGTCACCGGGCGCGCCGCCGGCGGCAGCATTCCCGCCGCTGCCGGGCTGCGAGGTCGCGTTGTTCTTCCCGCAGGCGGCCAGCGCGATCAGCGTCACTGCCCCCAGCCAGGGAATTCGTCGTCGGAAAAGGAGCGCGGCCATGTGTCGTTTCAACGTGAACTCGCCTGAGTGATGACTCAAGCGCTATCGACACATCAATCGGCCGTTTTTAGAAAGAACCACCGTCGCGGGCGCCGTTTCGTGGCCGCGATCAAAGGGGATATGTGCGATGGGTCGCTCGCCCCGGCCGACGTCGTGATACCGCGCACCGCCGCGGCGCGGAGCCCGGACGTGAAAAAGCCCACGCGGGCGAGAGCGGGTCTCGCCGGCGTGGGCTCTCGCGGTCGCGCCGAACTACTTCGTGGTCTGCGCGGTGAACGAAGCCGACAGCGACTGGCTGGGGTCGATGCCCGCCGCCGACAGAGCCGTCTCGGCCTTCAGGCCGTTGTGCGCGTTCAGGCCGTTGTGCGCGTTCAGGCCGTTGTGCGCGTTCAGACCGTTGTGCGCGTTCAGGCCGTTGTGCGCGTTCAGGCCGTTGTGCGCGTTCAAGCCGTTGTGCGCGTTCAGGCCGTTGTGCGCGTTCAGACCGTTGTGCGCGTTCAATCCCGCGTGAGCCTGGCCACTGACGGCGACAAGTGCCACCCCGCCGAAAGCCATCGCCACAAACCTCGAAAACGTCGTCGCCTTCATTCGCTGTCTCCCTCGATCGTCAAGTAGTTGTCCGACGAGGGAGGGACAAAGCAGGCGGCGTGCCAGCCGTAAGTTGCTTGATTTATTTCGAAATTGCCAAGGCGACGGGTCTGATTGTCATCCGCGTCATCCCCTATGACTAGCGGATTAGGTCATACCTCGTCCGGCAGTGTCCCGATGCGCCGTGGGGCAAGCTGGTCCGGACGATGCAGTCTCTCCCGGACACGCCGCGCATTTCAACGGAAGCGCGGCCAACTCGTAACGGAGAGGACATCATGACCCTACAGACGTTTCTGGTTTGGATCGCCGTCGGTCTGATCGCGGGATGGCTGGCGGCCGCGGTGGTGGGCGGTGGCTTCGGCATCATCGGCGACATCGTCGTCGGCGTCGTCGGCGCCTTCCTGGGCGGGTTCGTGTTCCGGGGCCTGCACATCCACGTGCCGTGGGGCGGCTTCCCGGGGACGGTGCTGGTGGCCTTCGTGGGCGCCGTCGTCCTGCTGCTGATCCTGCGGCTGATCGGCTACGCCCGCTATCACAGCCCCTGACGCCCGCGCCGCGCGGCATTGCAGACATTCGATTGCCTGGCGCTGGCGCTCAGTTGCCGAGCAGGCGCGCCAGGAAGGTGTGCAGGTCCGAGGGGGGCGCGGCCAGGAAGACGCGGCCCAGTCGCGCGGCCAACCGCGCCAGCGGGGGCCCGGCGCTGGCCACATGGTCCAGTGCCGCCACCGTGGCCAGGTGGTCGGGCGCGCCCTCCGGGCTGCGCTCGGCACGCCTGACCAGCGCCTCCAGCGCCACGAAGCGCCGGGCGCTGTCGGTTTCGGCCCGCATCATCAGGTCGCCCAGCGCGGCTGGCGAGAATTGCCGGGACCAGGCGAGGGCCAGGCCCGGCGCCGCCGCGCTGGCCACGTCGTACGAGCTGTCGTGCAGCGCCTTCTCCAGCGCCGGGATGGTCGCCGCGGGGTCGCGCTCCGCCAGGCGGCCCAGCGCCCGCGCGGCCGACGCCCGCAACGATTCGCTCCGCTGCGCCAGCGCATCGGCCAGCAGGCGCACGGCCGGCTCGGTGGGGCCGGGTAGCTCGCCCAGGCCCACGATGGCCACCTCGCGCGCGGCGTGATCGCCGCCGGAGAGCGCCGCCTCGTACGCGGGCAGCACCTCCTTGGCGCCGCGGCCCGACATGGTCGCCAGGATGCGCGTCGCCTCGGACCGGACGACTGACGAGCGATCGTCGACCGCGCCCCGCACGATGTCCAGGGCCGGCGGCTTCCAGGCGCCCGCGGCGCGGATCGCTTGCAGGCGCACCGACTCGGCGTTGTCGCCCGCGGCGTGGCGCAGGACGCCCGCCAGGTGATTCTTCGCCGCCGCCGCCACCACCAGCTGCCGTTCGGCGACGTCGCCCTTCCCCAGGGCCGCCGACAGCGCCCGCTCGGCGTCGGCCCCGTGGCGAGACTCGGCGAAGGCCCCCGGCGGCCCACCCCCGCCCCCGTCCCCGAAAGCGGCCAGGCCCCGCTCGGCGGCCCCGCGCACCGTCGGGTCGGGGTCCTCGATCAGCTTCAGCAGCGTGGCCAGCGCCAGCTCGGGCGCGTGCGCGGCCAGCCGGCCCAGCGACTCGGCGGCCGCCGCGCGCACGTTCGGTTCCTCGGCGGCGGCCAGCTGCGCCGCCATCTTCGCGCCCCCGCGCGGATCGCCCGTCGCCAGCTCGGCCACACAGGAGGCCGCCGCCGCCCGCACGTCGCGCGCCTCGTCGCGCGCGGCGATGCGCAGGTAGGGCGCCACCGCCACCGCGTTCTTCTGCGACAGCCGGCACAGCGCCGTCGCCCCGGCCACCCGCGTGGCCACGTCCTGATCTTTCAGCGTGTGCGCCAGCGGCGGCAGCGCCGCGGCTGCGCGCGTCTCGCCCAGTCGCCCCAGGGCCTCGACGATCTCGTGGCGCATGCCCGGTCGGGCCAGCTTCACGGCCTTGCCCAGCATCGTGCCCACGGCGTACGGGTTCACCGGCGCCAGCACCAGCGCCGACTCCACCGCCGCCCGCTCGACCTCGGCGCTGGGATCGCGCAGCGCCTTCTCCACCATCCCGATGCCGTCGCGTTTCAGGTAGGCGAACGCGCGCGTCGCCTCGACGCGCACCTCGGCCGAGGGATCGTAGACCAGCGCCTTCAACGGCTTCGCCGCCAGGTCGGGCCGGGTGGCCGCCACGGCGCCCCAGATGGCCGTGCCGGCCACGCGCGCCGACGGCGAGCCCTTCATCTCTTGCCGGGCCAGATCCGCCGCCATCACCGGATCGATCAGCCGCGCGTACAGCGGCAGCGCGGCCGCCCGCAGGCGCGGCGAGGCCGCCGGCTGGTTCACGGCCTGCTCCAGCGCCGGCTTCAGGGCGGGCGCCGGCGGTCCCGCCTTGCGCAGCACCTGCAGCGCCGCCACCCGCGCCTCCTCCGGCGCCTTGGTGTTCGCGACCAGACGCTCCAGCACTGCGGCGCAGGCGGCGGGGGCCTGGCCGGCGATGCGCTCCAGCAGCGCCAGGCTGTTACGGCGGGCGTTGCCGTCGGCGCTCTCCAGCACGCGCTCGGCCGCCTCGGCCGCTGCCTCCGGGTGGTGCACGGCCAGCGCGAACGTCGTGTCCTCGGCGGCGCGGCGGGCGTTCGGATCGCGCTCGCGCAGCGCCGTGGCCAGCACGTCCGTCGCCTCGTCCGGCGGCAGCGTGTCCAGCTCGTGCAGCACGGCCAGGCGCACGTCCGGCGAGCGATCGGCCAGCGCGTTCCGCAACGTCGTCACGTGCGTGCCCTTGCGCAGGCGGCGATCGATCGCCGCCGCCACCTCGACGGCCCGGCGACGGATGTCCGGCGAGGCGTCGCTCAGCGCGGCGGCCAGGATCTCGTCCTCGCCCGCCCGCCCCAGGCCCACCACCACCAGCGCGTCCAGCGTCTCGCGCCGCTCCAGCGGATCGGCGAAGGCCTGCTTCAACGACGTGACGCCGTCGGTGTCGCCGATCAGCGCCTTGGCCACGCCACGCGGCACCGGGCGCAGCCCGTTCACGACGTCGCGCAGCCAGTTCGGCACCGGCCCGTCGCCCGGCTCCAGCGTGCCGCCGGAGCGGCCGGCGATCACCTGCGTGCTGGCCGACGGCGTCAGCCCTGCCGCCGAGAAGCCGGTGTCGGCCAGCAGCGTGCCCGGCGTCGACCCGCGCGGCACCATGCGCAGCAGCCCACGCCGCGGGCGTCCGCCCCGGACGATCACGCGCGACCCGGCGCCGCCCTGGGGGGGATCGAACGCCAGCACGTACGTCTGGCGCGCGTCCGCCAGCATCACCACCGTCAGCGCCACCAGCAGCGCCATGATGATCGCGCCCTGGATGCCCAGCCGCCGCACGCTCCGCTTGACCAGCGCGCGCTCGGCCGCTGACAGGCCGGCGCCCAGCGTGCGGCGCACGGCCAGCAGCTCCTTGGCGCGCAGCCGACCACCCTCGGCCAGGCGCGCCCGCACGCGGCGGCGCACCGCCTCGGCGCGCGCCCGATCCTCGATGCCGAAGGCGTCGATGAAGGGCCGCAGCGCGGGGTGCGCCAGCGCGAACCGCTCCTCGTCTTCATTGGCGCGGCGCTCGAACACGCCCCGCATCACCAGCAGGCGCAAAGCATCGGTGACCGCCTGCCGCGGCAGATGCGTGCGCGTCTCGATCTCCTCGCTGGAGGAAGGCCCTGCCGTCGCCACGTCCAGCAGCACGCGCCGGGTCGAGGCCGGGTCGTTCCCTTCCAGGCTGTGCTCGAAGAACATCGTGTGCAGCGACGTCACGCCGCCCGACATCTGGTACTTGCGCGCCGAGGTGATGCGATGATCGACCAGCGCCCGCGCGCACAGCTGCAGCTCGAGGGGCAGGCAGCGCCCGCTGCGGCACAGATCGGCGGCCACCACCGCGGGCAGGCCCGGCTCGAAGAACGTGCCCGAGCGCTGGGCCGTCTTGTCGATCACCTCGGCCACCGTCCCCTCGTCCAGCCGCTCGACGGTCACCCACGAGCCCGAGCGTGGCTGTAGCGCCGCGGGCAGGCCCAGCCGGTCCAGGTTCGCGAACGCCGCGCGCTCGACCACCAGCACGAAGCGCACCCGCGCCCCCGCGCCCTCGGCGACGCGCGCGATGAACAGCCCCAGCGCGGCGGCCGCGCTGGCCGAACCGTGATCCTGCAGGACCTCCTCCAGGTGATCCAGGACCAGCACGTAGCCGCTCGGCGTCTCGCGCGCCAGGCGGGTCACGTAGTCTGCCGCCGCCTCGCCCGGCGCCGGCGGCCCGCCGCCCGCGCGGCTGGCGGCGTGGGCCAGCCCGGCGTCCAGGCCGCCGGGCGACGCGACGTAGAGCACCGGCACGCCCCGCTTGCCCAGCGCGGTCGCCAGCCCGGCGCGCACCAGCGACGTCTTGCCGACGCCGGACTCGCCGGTCACCGCGACGACGCCGTTGCCTTCGCTGTCCAGGCGCTCGAGCAGCGCGTCGGTCTCGGCGGCACGGCCGAAGAATACGTCGGCGGCCGCTTCGTCGAAGGGGACGAATCCGCGAAACGGACCGAGCGGCAGGGGGGCGACCGACATGTCCTGCGCGCGAAGCTAGCCCTGGCGGATCTCCGATTCCAGCATCTCGGGGTCGGCGTCGTAGTCGGAGATGATGATCTCGCGGTTGTGGGCGTCGGTGGACGACGGGGTGAAGAACCCCTCGACCAGATCGGCCACCTCCTCGTGCGAGGTGCCGCGCTTCACGGTGGCCAGCGCGTACACGACGTGGCCGTCATCGACGACCGACATGAAGCCGACGCGGCGACCGTCCTCGACCGCCCACAGATCCCAGCATTCGCCGGCCTCGGTGCGGGTGACGCGCGTGGCGTAGAACGTGCGCGGCTCGTGGCGTGTGATCGGGGTGATCTTCGGGTCGCGGGCCAAGTTCGTCCTCCGGCGGACCGTCGAGGATAGCGACCCCGGCCCATCCCAGCAAGACGGATAGAAGCAAGTTCGGTGGACGATAGGCGGATGGACGATAGGCCGTCGCAGGCGGAGACGTCAGACCGGCAGGTCGATCCAGAACGTGGCGCCGGCCCCCGGCGCGCTGACCACGCCCACCGCGCCCCCGTGGGCCTCGGCGATGGAGCGGCAGATGTAGAGGCCCAGGCCCAGGCCGTGGGTGCGCTTGGCGGCGCCCGGTACGCGAAAGAAGCGCTCGAACAGCCTGGCGTGATCGGTGGCGGCGATGCCGGGGCCGCCGTCGCACACCGACAGGCGCGCACGACCGCCGACCGGACTTGGTCCAACGGCCACGGTGATGGCGGCGGGCGCCGGCGCGTACTTGAAGGCGTTCTCCAGGTAGTTGACCAGCACGGCGCGCACGCGCTCGACGTCTCCGTCGATGAGGACGGGTGCTCCGGGCAGCGAGAGCTCGACGGGACGGCCGCGCGCCGCCTGAAACATCTCGACCACCTCGCGCGCCAGGGCCGACAGATCGAAGCAGGCCCGTTGCACGTGAACCTCGCCCAGGTCGACGCGCGCGCCGTCCAGCAGATCGTTCACCAGCGCGGACAGGCGCCGCAGCTCGGCGCGGGCGACGCCGATGTCGTCCGCCGTGATGGGCTTGTCGTGCGCCAGGCGCTGCTCGCAGCGGGCCAGCGCAACCCCGATGCCGCCCAGCGCGTTCTTCAGCTCGTGCGCGGCGACGGCGATGATGGCGTGCGCGTCCTCCGACAGCGGCTGCGCGTCGAGCGGCGCGGCGAAAGATCCGGCGGAAGATCCAGCAGAAGTTGCGACGGAAGGCGCAGCAGAAACTTCGCCGCGCGTTCCCCCGGAAGACGGCAGGGGCGTCGTTGAAGACGCCACGGCCGGCGGATCGACGGCGGGCGAGCCCTCGGCCTGCGAGCCGTCCAGCGTGGTCATCCTGCGCCCTCGACCCCTTCCAGCAGCAACGAGACGCCCTGCCCCACGCCGATGCACATGCTGGCCAGTCCCCGGCCGCGGCCGCCTCGCCGCTTCAGCGCGTGCGCCAGCGTCCCCGCCAGCCGCGCGCCCGAACAGCCCAGCGGGTGGCCGATGGCGATCGCGCCCCCGTTGACGTTCACGCGCGCCGGGTCCAGCCCCAGCTCGCGCAGGCAGGGCATCGCCTGCGCCGCGAACGCCTCGTTCAGCTCGACCAGGTCCAGCTCGTGCGCGCGCAGCCCGGCCCGCTCCAGCAGCCGTCGCGTGGCGGGGATGGGCCCCAGGCCCATGTGCCTGGGCTCGACGCCCGCCACCGCCGACGCGACCACGCGCGCCAGCGGCTTCCTGCCCAGCCGGGCCAGGCCCGCCTCGGACGCGATCAGCAGCGCCGCCGCGCCGTCGTTGATCCCCGAGGAGTTGCCGGCGGTGACCGTGCCTCCCGACTTGCGAAACACCGGACGCAGCGCCGCCAGGTCGGCGGCCGTCGTCTCCGGCCGCGGGTGCTCGTCGACGGCGAACGATTGCGGGGGGCCCTTGCGCGCCGGCACCGCGACGGGAACGATCTCGTCCGCGAACACACCGGCCGCCTGCGCCGCGGCCCAGCGACGCTGGCTCTCCAGCGCGAAGGCGTCCTGATCTTCGCGGCTGACGTGATGAAGCTCGGCCACCAGCTCGGCCGTCTCCCCGAGCGCGTGCGTCCCGTGAAGGGCTTCCATGCGCGGGTTCACGAACCGCCACCCCAATGTCGAATCGAACGCGGTGACGTTGCCCCGCGCCCACGGCTCGGCCGCCTTCGCCATCACCAGCGGCGCGCGCGACATCGATTCGACGCCCCCCGCGATGATCAGGTCCGCCTCGCCGCAGGCGACCGCCCGGGCAGCGTCGATGACGGCCGACAGCCCCGACCCGCACAGCCGATTGACCGTCACCCCCGGAACCGACACGGGCAGCCCAGCCAGCAGCCCGCTCATCCGGGCGACGTTCCGGTTGTCCTCGCCCGCCTGGTTCGCGCAGCCCAGGACCACATCGTCGATCGCCGCCGGATCGACGCCCGTGCGCGCCACCAGCGCCGCGATCACCGCCGCGCCCAGGTCATCGGGCCGCACCCCGGCCAGGGCGCCGCCGTGCCGCCCGATGGGCGTGCGCACTGCATCGACGATGAAGGCTGCTCGGACCGCCGTCACCATGGCGTCGCGCGAGTATAGCCTCTTCCAGGCTCCCCGGGGCCCTGCCCAGCAGCGGCTGCCTGGTTGCCCTGTCGCGAATCGACCTTAAATCGGCAGCAACCCTCATGACTGAAAAGACGCGATGCAAAGCAATCCTGTTGGGCATTCTGCTGGCCGTTGGCGCGGGCTGTGGCCATCACCAATCGCGCCCCGCTTACGCCGGCCGCCCCAATGGGGCCTGGGTCAAGCTGGGCGAACGGTCGGTGGATGGCGTTCGTGATCGCGACGTGATCACCGTCGGCGCCCGCGAAGGCTCGTACCGCCGGATCATGATCGTCGTGGAGCGGGATCCGCTGGAGATGTTCGACGTGGTGGTCACCTTCGGAGACGGCACGCAGTTCGCGCCGAAGACCAGGGCCATCTTCAACCCGGAGACCCGCTCCCACGTGATCGATCTGCCCGGGGGACGGCGCGTGATCCGCAGCGTCGAGTTCCACTACGGCAACATCGCCCACGGCGGTCGCGCCCTGGCCGAACTGTGGGCCGACTAGGGTCGGGCAGCGCCGAGCAGGCGCTCCGCCACGGCCGGTAGCACCACGCCCGCCGGCGCCTCGATGCGCAGGTGGCTGATGTCGTCGGCGCGCGTCGGGCCCATGTTGATGATCGCGATGGGGATGCCGCGCTCGCGCGCGCCCCGCGCGAAGCGCCAGCCCGAGTAGACCGCCAGTGACGACCCGACCACCAGCAGCACGTCCGACGCGTCCACCAGCTGCCACGCCGCGGTCACCTTGGCCTGCGGCACGGAGCCGCCGAAGAAGACGACATCGGGCATCTGCGTGCCCGCGCAGTGCACGCAGCCGACGACCTGAAAACCACCCGCGACCTCCTCGGCCGGCAGCTCCGCGTCGCCGTCCGGCGCCTCGGTGACCGCGCGCTCCAGCCAGCCCGGGTTCGCGGCCAGCAGGCGCGCCTGCGTATCCGCACGCTCTTCGCGCGCGCCGCACCCCAGGCAGACCACGTCGGCCAGCGCGCCGTGCAGCTCGACGACGGCCCGGCTGCCGGCGGCCTGGTGCAGGCGGTCGACGTTCTGCGTGATGATCCCGCGCAGCAGGCCGGCCTCTTCCAGCGCCGCCAGGGCGCGGTGCGCCCCGTTCGGTCGCGCCCCCGAGAACCGCTGCCAGCCGAGCGTGGCGCGCGCCCAGTAGCGGCGCCGCACCTCGGCCTTGCGGATGAAGGCGTCGTGCTGGATGGGGTGGCGCGGCGCCGGGCGCCCGTTGCCGCGATAGTCGGGGATGCCCGACTCGGTGCTGCACCCCGCGCCGGTCAGCGCAACCACGCTCCGTCCCGAGAGAAGATGCGCCAGCGCCTCGACGTGCGCGCCGTGCTCGTCCCGCGGAAGCGCGTCGAAGAACGGCAAGCTGGACACCGTGAGGATCTTAGCAGCCGGAACCGGACGAGCACGCGACGACTACGGCGCTTTCGGCGTGGGCAGCGCCGCCACGTCACCGTGCGCCTCGGCCGCCAGCAGGCGCGCCGTGCAGCCGATCAAGGCGTCGGGCGTGAACGGCTTCTGCAAGAAGTCCACCCCCCGCTCCGGGCTCAGCGCCGGCAGCGAGCTGTCCCACGAGAACCCCGAGATGAACAGGACGCGCACCTTCGGCCGCAGCTCGCCCAGCCGCTTCGCCAGCTCTATCCCGCCCATCCTGCCCATGGCCAGATCCGTCACCAGCAGGTCGATCACCCCGGGCTCGCCCGCCGCCACCTCCAGGGCGTTCTCGCCGTCGGTGCCTTCCAGGACCCGATAGCCCGCCTCCCGCAGCATGCGCGCGACCACGCTACGCACCATCGGGTTGTCCTCGGCCAGCAACACGGTGGCCCGGCCCGGGCCCACCGGAGCAGCGGCGACGGGCGGCAGCTCGAGGCCGCCGCCGTCGGAGAGGGGCTCCGTGCACACGGGCAGGTACACGGTGAAGGCGCTCCCCTGCCCTGGCCGCGATTCCAGGACGATGCACCCGCCGCTCTGCTCGACGATGCCGTAGACGGTCGCCAGGCCCAGCCCGGTGCCGCGTCCCGTCTCCTTCGTCGTGAAGAACGGGTCGAACGCCTGCCGCCGCGTCGCCTCGTCCATGCCCACGCCCGTGTCGCGCACGCACAGCCGGGCGTAGCTGCCGGGCGGCAGCGACGGCGGGCCGGCGGCGCCGTCGTTCTCGAAGCGGTCCACGTCGATCGTGAGACGGCCGCCGTTCGGCATCGCGTCGCGCGCGTTGGTGGCCAGGTTGATGATGACCTGCTGAAGCTGCGACGGATCGGCCTTCACCGGCAATGCGTGCCTGCCCGGACCGTCGGCCACGTTCACGGTCAGGTCGACCTGGCTTCCGATCAGACGCGAGAGGAAGGCCTTCATGTCAGCGACGACGCGGGCCAGATCCAGGACGCGCGGCTTCAGGATCTGACGGCGGCTGAAGGCCAGCAGCTGCCTCACCAGATCGGCGCCCCGGTTCGCCGCCCCGGCGATCTCGTCGATCGACTGGCGGTCGTTCTCGTCGAGACGCGCGCCGCGCAGCAGGGACACGTTCGCCAGCACCACCGTCAGCAGGTTGTTGAAGTCGTGCGCGATCCCTCCGGCCAGCAGCCCCACCGACTCCATGCGCTGGGCGTCGCGCAGCGCCTCGCTCTGCCGCTCGAACGCCTCGCTGCGCTCCTTGACGCGATCCTCGAGGGTACGGTTCGCCTCCTCCAGCGAGGCGCGCGCGCCTCGAAGCTGCACCAGCAGCTCCTCGTTGTCGAAGCGAAGGCGCAGCGCCTCGACCAGGGCGCGCTGCGTGTTCTTCGCCACCATCGTCATGACGATGCCGTAGACCACCATCAACGCGACGATGGCCGCGTGGGGCGCGTCGCCCACCAGGGCGATGCGCGCCGCCAGCGCCGCCAGCGCCGGTGTGGCGAACCCGACGAACGCCGGGACGTACGAGGCCAGCGTACCCGACGCGCCCGCGATCATCCCGCCCAGCACGAACGTCACCAGCAGCTGCGAGGCGGGCCGCTGCGGATCGAACAGGGCGCTGCAGCCCAGGCCCCAGGCGGCGCCGGTCAGCGTCGTGCCGATGACGAAGTAGGTCCCCCAGCGCTGGGCCTCTTCAGGGGGCGGCGGGCGACGCAGATACCGCCAGCGTAGCCACAGCCGGCCCGCGGTGATCGCGGCCATCGCGCCCACCCACAGCAGCGCCGGACCACGCGGCGCCGTCTGCCACAGCACCAGCGTGACGATCAGCGCGTTGATCGGACTCGCCGCGAAGACCCCGCCACTCTGCCGAAAGAGCGTACGTATCTGTTCCGCCCGCACGGCGCCACGCATCGTTCCTCCTCAACCCGCGACGCCGCGAGTGTAGCGAAGATGGTCGTCGACGGTGGCGTTCTTTGTGTCGGCGCTTCCGGAAACGGCGCGTGGCCGATTTCGGGCATACACATCCGGGTGTACACCGCCGTCACCGACGGAGGATGAGCCATGCGGCCGTCCGCGCCGCCGGCGCGCGTTTCTAGAACTTCGGGCTGACGCCGGCGGCCGATTGCGTCAGCTCCGCCACCAGGGCCAGCGCCTCGATGTTCTGGCCGCGATCGTCGAGCCAGCACCCGCGCCCCTCGTTCCAGTCGAAGTGCCAGGCCCGATCGCGAAAGGCGATCCACAGCTGCCGAGGCGACGGCTGCGGCGAAAGGATCAGCCTCTGGCTGCCCCGCATGGTCACGGTCAGGGCACCCTGCGACACGCTGCTCTCGGCGAGATCGGGATCGACGTGCTCGAACGCGCGATCGATGCGCGCGAACGTGTCGTCCAGCAGCCGCCGGTAGGTCTTCTCGTCCAACATGCGCGCGATCGTAGCAAACCCGGCTGGCAAGCCCGGTTCGCAGCAAGCCCTGGTCGCAAACCTCGGCCGCCGAGCCGTCGCCGGGACGAGTCGCCGCGTGCTTCCACCTTGCCGCGCCCGCCCGGGCGGTCATGCTGAGTACGTGATTCCTTTCTCCGTGCTGGACCTGGCGCCCATCGTCGAGGGCGGCAACGCCGGCCAGTCGTTCCGCAACGCCGCCGATCTGGCCCGCCAGGCCGAGGCGCTGGGGTACGCGCGCTACTGGCTGGCCGAGCACCACAACATGCCCGGGATCGCCAGCGCGGCCACCTCGCTGGTGATCGGTCACGTCGCCGCCGCGACGAAGACCATCCGCGTCGGTGCGGGTGGCATCATGCTGCCCAACCACGCCCCGCTGATCATCGCCGAGCAGTTCGGCACGCTGGACGCGCTTCACCCGGGCCGCATCGATCTGGGCCTGGGCCGTGCCCCGGGCACCGATCCGCTGACCGCGCACGCCTTGCGCCGGACGTCGACGGGGGACGTCGACGCCTTCCCCGAGGACGTGCAGGAGCTGCTGGGCTACTTCGACGCCGATCAGACGGGCCGTCGCGTGCGCGCGGTGCCGGGCGGCGGCGCCGCGGTGGAGGTGTGGCTCCTCGGCTCCAGCCTGTTCGGCGCGCAGCTGGCGGGCGTGCTGGGGCTGCCGTACGCGTTCGCGTCGCACTTCGCGCCGGCGCTGCTGATGCAAGCGATCGACTACTACCGGCGCAGCTTCCGGCCGTCGGCGCGGCTGCAGAAGCCGCACCTGATGCTGGGCGTGAACGTCGTGGCCGCCCCCACCGACGAGGAGGCGCGGTACCTGCTGACGTCGCTGCAGCAGGCGTTCGTGAACCTGCGCAGCGGGCGGCCCACGCCGCTGCCGCCGCCGGTCGAGGGCTACGCCGCCCGGCTGACGCCGCAGCAGGCGGGCATGCTGGACGACGTGCTGGCGTGCGCCGCCATCGGCGCGCCCGCGACGGTGCGCGCGCGCCTGACGACGCTGCTGGAGCGCACGGGCGCCGACGAGCTGATCCTGACGTCGCAGATCCACGATCACGCCGCGCGCTGCCGGTCGTTCGAGCTGGCCGCCGCGCTACGTGACGGATGAGCCGGTGACCGGTCCGCCCGTCAGCCGGGCGGCGTGCCGTCGGTCGAGCGCAGCTCGCTGAGCCACGGACGGATGGGCACCGCCAGCGCCAGCAGGACGCCCATCAGCAGCAAGGGCCACCGCCCGTGGGCGGTCGGCATGGCCAGCCACCAGTCCAGCGCCGCGGCGTCGTAGGCGTCCCGGATGTCGGGCGCCACCGACGTGTACCTCTTCCAGGGGGCGTCCGCGCCGGCGGTGCGCCAGTCGTCGCCGGCCAGCTTGTGCGTGAGCAGCCACCACTGCCCCCGGATCGGCTGCATGGGCGGCAGCCACTGGATGGGATACAGGTGCTCGAAGCAGGAGAAGCAGGGCGCGGGCGCCAGCGGCGTCCCCGAGACGTCAGGCCGGCCCAGCCAGGCGTGCTGCGCGTCCATCGAGATCTTCGTGAAGTCGCTCCAGTCGAAGGCGGTGCCCAGCAGCTGGACGAACAGGCCGGCGGCGCCCACCACGACGAACGCGCCCCGGGCAACACGACGCATGCGCGGGGCCGGTGGCTGCCCGGATTCGTGCACGCCGATCAGCTCGGCAATGGGCAACACGAAGACGGGCAGCGCGAACAACAGATAGCGCGGGCCCCAGGCCCAGTCGCCCGACCAGAAGATGTACCGCGCGTAGATCAGGACGATGGGCCCGACGGTCAGCGCGACCGCGGCGGCGACGGTGGGCCGGCGGACCGCGAACCGCCGCACGCCGAACAGCGCCAGCAACAGCGGCGGCGAGTAGAGAAAGACGCTCTTGCCCGGCGACAGGAACTGGCCCCACAGCCCGACCAGCACGTTCTCGCGCCAGAACCCCGCCGTCACGGCGCCGCCATAGCCGCTGGCGAACGGCGAGCCCCAGCGCGCGTAGTTGTAGGCGACGAACGCCAGCAGCCCCGGCAGGAAGCCGGCCCCCACCCACCCGAGGGCGCGCGCCAGCGGCTCGCCCCGGGTTCGCCACCGCAGCCCCAGCAGGACCCCCGCGCCCGGGAAACAAGCGAAGTAGATGTTCTTCGAGTTGATCAGCAGCCCCGCGGCCAGACCAAGGCGCAGCAAGGCGCCCCGGTCGGGCTGGCGTTCGGCGCGCAGCAACGCATCGAAGAAGAAGACGAAGCAGACGGCCTGCACGATCTCGGAGTAGGGTCGATGCGCGTAGACCATCAGCGAGGTCCCCGTCCCCAGCAGCAGGGTCATCACGGCGGCCTGCCGGCGGTCGTAGCCGAGCCGCCGGAACATCCCCAGCGACAGCGCCGGGACCAGCGCGCCCAGCAGCAGCGACGCCAGCTGCGACGTGAGCGGAACGGCGGACGCGCCCGCGTGGCCAGCCAGACGCTCGAGCAGGGACTGCAACAGCGCGCCCGGGACCTGCACCAGGCAGGCGAGCAGAGCGGCGACGGGGTAGTAGAGGCCGCCCCGCCCCGCCGGCGCGTTCACGGGCCAGGGCTCGCTGACCGAGAGCGAGCCGTGCTGCACCAGGTTTCGCGCCGCCTCCCACATGGGCGCCGCATCGCCGAACGGTACGGTCCGGCTGGCCGTGAGCACGTAGAGGCACAGGAACCCGACGAACACGTCGGCAGCCTGCAGGGTGCGGGGGACAGCAGGCCCGGACGGAGACGACCGCACGCGGTGAATGTTAACCCAGCGCGCGGCGGGGACGGCAGACGCGCCGCCGGAACGCCCCGATTCCACCGACCGAGGCAGGCCCGGCGAACGACCTCAGCGGCGGCGCAGCGCGGCCCAGAAGTCGTAGCCCGAGCGACGGACCAGGACGGGGATCACCTCGCCGGGCTGCGCGCGAATGGCGCCGACCACGTCGCGCGCGCGGTGGACGGGCGTCTTTCCGATGCGCAGCAGGATATCGCCCACGCGCAGGCCGGCCGCAGCGACCGCGCTGTCGCTGTCGACGGCCGAGATGACGACGCCGCCGCCGGGCAGACGCGTGGCGCGCTCCGGGGGCAGGTCGGCGACGGCGATCTCTTCCAGCCGCGCGCCGGTCCCGTCCCCCGACAGCGCGCAGCTGGAGGGGTGGATGGCCGGCGCGTGCTGGCTCACGGCCGCCCGCAACGTCACCTCGCGGTCCAGGCGACGCCCGTCGCGCAGGACCCCCACCCGGACGCGCGTGCCGGGCACGGTCAGCTGCGCATGGATCTTCAGATCCTCGCTGGTGGCGATGGGGATGCGGTCCCACGCCACGACGACGTCGCCGGGCTGCAGGCCCGCGGTCTCGGCCGGTGACTCCTTCTCGACGCTGGCCAGCAGCGCGCCGCGCGCCGAGGGCAGGTTCAGGGCCGCCACCAGCGACGCCTCCAGCGGCTGGGCGTCGACGCCGAAGTAGGCGCGCGGCGCCGAGCCGTGGTCGCGCAGCCGGGGCAGCAGCGCCTTGGCCATGTTGATGGGGATGGCGAAGCCGATGCCCTGCGCCGGCTGCATGGGGTGGCCGGCCCAGAACGCCGCGCTGACCCCGACCACCTCGCCGCTCTGATCCAGCAGCGGCCCCCCCGAGTTGCCCAGGTTGATCGAGGCGTCCGTCTGGATGAAGAACGAGTACGACTCCTCCGCGGAGCCGCGCTCCGACGACCCGAGCGCGCTGCGCTCGACGACGCGCTCCTTCGCCGAGACGATGCCGGCGGTGACGCTGTTGTTGAAGCCGAAGGGGTTGCCGATGGCGACCACCGGCTCGCCGACGCGCACGGCGTCCGAATCGCCCAGCGGCAAGAACGGCAGCCTCTCGGGCGTGTCGACCTTCAGCAGCGCGATGTCCGTGGGCGCGTCGGTGCCCAGCACGCAGGCCCGCAGCTCGCGCCCGTCATGCAAGCGCACGCGCAGGTTCGTCACGTTGTGGACCACGTGGTCGTTGGTGACGATGTAGCCGTCCTTGTTGATGATGAAGCCCGTGCCGATCGACACGCGCTCGGAGTCGCCGTGCGCGTCGTCCTCGGGCGGCGACAGGCCGCGCACGTGAACGACGGCGGGTCGGGCCCGGTCGGCGAGATCGGCCAGCGGGGCAGGCGGCCGGCGGGCGGGGCGCGGCAGCGTGGTCCAGAACGCCGGCTCGGCCGCCGCCGGGGCCGCCGCCAGCAGCCAGGCCACCAGCCAGATCGACGCGACGAAGAGCCGGGTGAGCATCCGCGACCGCATCATAGCGGACGCGGGGCCGTCACCGGCAGCTACCGCGCGGGACGGCTGGCGTGCGCGGGGCGGTCGCGCGGGCGGTCCGGCTGGGCCGCGTGCTCGCCGCCCAGGACCTTCTTGAGTTCCTGGCGATCGCTGTCCGAGACCTCCTCGGCCGGGGGCGCCCCGCCGTCGGCGGGCACCACGGCCTTGTCGTTCAGGGCCTCCTGGGCCTTGCGCCGGACGGAGTCCATCAGGGGCTTGGCCGACTCGCGCGTGCCGTCCAGCAGGTCCTGCGTCTCGCGGGTGCGGCCGATGGCCTGCAGGTGCTGGAACAGGGTCCGTGAACCGAGCGGCACGTTGGCGCCAAACCAGACGAACCCGGCCAGCGCGGCCAGGCCGAGCAGGAATTTGATCAGCCTGAACACGAGGGGGCGTCAGCGAAGCGTGGTCGACGACGAGCGCAGGACGATCCGGCCCCACACCGGCACCGCACGCGTGTCGTCGGGCCGGAGATCCCGGCGAAACGCCGCCACCGCCGCACGACGGCGGCGAACGATGGCGCCGGTCGTAGTTTTCGGTTTCGCGGTCATGTCAGCCATTTTCAAAAAACTCGCGGTTGGGAGTGGTCCGATCGTGCCTTGTCCCAATGTGGCGGTGGCCCCGACACCCGTCAAATTTTTTCCATCATTTCGCGCCCGAGGACGTGATCCCTCCACAAGTGCTTGAATCGAGGCGGACGGGCGCGCGGGCGCGGTAGAGCACGTGCCGGCGCAGCGGATGCCCCACCGGTAAGGCCGGGTGCTCGAAGTCGTCCGCCGGATCGTGGGTCATCCCCAGGCGCTCCATCACTCGCCAGGACGCCACGTTGTCGGGAGTCGTGAAAGAGACGATCTCCTTCAAGCGAAGGACGTCGAAGCCGAAGGCCAGGGCGGCCCGCGCCGCCTCGGTCGCGTACCCGTGGTGCCAGAAGGGGTAGGCCAGGCGCCACCCGATCTCCACGCAGGGCTCGATCGCCGGGAACGGCACGGCAAAGCCGGGCGTCATCAGACCCACGGCGCCGATGAAGGGGGCCACGTCCGGAATCTCCACCGCCCACAGCCCGAAGCCGTGTCGGGCCACATGGGCGTTGATGCGCGCCACTGCCGCCTCGGTCTGCGCCGCCGTCAGCGAGGCGGGGAACAGCGCCATCACGCGCGGATCGGCGTTCATCGCTGCGAACGCCCGGACGTCGTCAGACCGCCAGGGCCGCATCAGCAGCCGTTCGGTGCGCAAGGTGGGAAGCTCGTTGCGGGGGGGGCCCATTCGATTCGGGTAGCTGGGGGGCAGCTGCGTGACTGCGGCTCGCTGTCACGGTCGCACCTCCCCGATCGAGATCGCGACGGTTCAAGGCGCATCGCCGTCGTTGCGCTTGGAGGAGCAATTCGCCACGGAGTCCGCCAGCAGATTTGACGGAGCCGATCAGGTCGTATGCGATCGCAGCAGGCCTGTATCAAATTTGGCCACGCGCCACGGGAATGGCAATGGCGGGGTTCGCACCGTTTACGGCCGGCCGGTGCGGCATCCGGAATTCACCGTCCCGCGATGGCGCGCTGCTGCCAAGGGCCGGCCGCCCAGGCGACGTGAGCGACGCTACTGCTGGCGTCTACTGGCCGCTGGTGGGGACCAGACTGGTCGACGAGCCGCCCGTGCCGTCCGAGTCGCCCTTCTCCAGATCGTCGAGCGCCTTTTTGCGGCCCCGCTCGATCAGCCAGACCAGCAGGATCGAGACGTTGTAGAGCGCGAACAGCGGACCGGCCATCAGCACCTGCGACAGCACGTCCGGGCCCGGCGTCAGCACGCCGCCCACCACGGCCGACAGGATCAGCGCGTACTTGTCGAACTTCCACAGCATCTTCGCCGACACGAGGCCAATCCAGCCGAGCACCGACAGCACCACCGGCAGCTCGAACGCCACGCCCGTGCCCAGCAGCATGGCCAGCATGAAGCCGACCAGCTCGTCCATCATGATGGTGGGCTGGATCTCGAAGCCGTTGAACTGCTCGGCGAAAGAGAACATGTACGACAGCGCGGGCGTGCAGAGCACGAAGTAGCCGAACAGCGCACCGCCCACGAAGCACAGCGCCGTCGCGCCGGTGATGGTCATCACCATGCGGCGCTCTTTCTTGTACAGCCCAGGCGCGATGAACTTCCAGACCTCCCACAGGATGACCGGGCTCGCGAACAGCAGCGCGCCGATGATGGCGATCTTCGTGTAGACCCAGAACGGCTCGGTCGGGCTGGAGAAGTGGAAGACGGCGGGCTTGCCCGCGAGCGCGATCTCCCAGGCCAGACGCGCCGGCCGGGTCAGGATCTCGAAGTACTTCTTCACGAAGTAGAACGACACCATCACCGCGACCAGGAACACGAGGGCGCCGTTGCGCAGGCGCGAGCGCAGCTCGGACAGGTGCTCGAGGAACGACATCCGCGTTCCGTCGACCTCGGCCGCTGCCGGATCCACGGGGGATGCCGGATCAGACGCCGAAGAAGCTGGGGGAGCGGTTTCCTCGTTGGTTGGCAATTGCAGTGTCCTTAGGCGAGTGCTGCGAATGGCTGGCGACGACGAAATGTTGCGGCCCGCCCCGCGCCGCGACGGCCCTTCAGGTCGCGGGGTCCGGTTTCTTCTCTTCGGTCGGGGCGGCCGACTTCGCCGCCTCCGTCAGGCCCGGCATGGGCGGGGGCGCCGTCCGTCCCGTGCGCGTCACGCGTGGCGGAGGCGGCGGCGCTGTCGCCGTCACGGCGATGGCGGCCAGGTCCGACTCGGACAGTGACTGCGTCGTGTTGCTGCGATCGGCGGCGCTGTCGGACAGCGGCGTGGCGACCGCAGCCATGTTGCGGGCGGTGTTGCGATGGTGCGTCTCGGACAGACGGCGCAACGTGGACCCCAGATCCTCCTGCACACCAGGCTTGCCGGTGGTCGGCAGCATCGGCGGGGGCACGGGCGACGTCAGCGACGGCGGAGGCGGCGGCACATGTCCGACCGGCGTCGCACCGGAGGCGAGGCGCGCCGAGAGGTCACGCGCGATCGTACCGACGGGCGCCGCCGTCGGCACCGTCGCCGCCGGACCGCTGCCCGGGGCGGGAGCCGCCGCCGGGACACCATTCGCCGTCACGGGCGTCGTGGTCTCGGTGCCGGTGAGGGCAGGCGCGGCCGCGGCGGCCTCGCCGGCTTGCTCGATCTTCGCGGACGCCTCGGCCACGGCCTTCTGGGCGGCTTCCAGCTCGCGCCGGATGCGGTCGCGGCGCTTCAACTCCTCGGGGTGCAGCGTCACCGCCTCGCGCAGCTCCTCGAAAGGCTTGCGGATGGCGTCGTCCAGCTGGATCTCGTTCTTGACGTCGGACGTCGTCTTGCGGATCTCCCGGATCAGCTTGCCCAGCCCCGAGGCGAGCTCCGGCAACTTCTTGGGGCCAATGAAGATCAGGGCCAACAAGAGGATGACGGTGATTTCACCCATTCCCAGGTTGAACACGGCGACTGAATCTAGCTCCTTTTCTTGCAAAAGCGAAGGTGATCGGCCGCTTGCGCGACGGCGGACCGGGCGGACGGTGACCGGTGTTTCACCGGGTCGCGCGCGCCTTCGCGGCCGGTGATCCGGGGCAGCCGCCCACCAGCCGCTCGCGGCGCCCCTGGCCGCGCTACTCTTCGTGGGTGCGCATCCCGGCTGCCGTCGCGCCCGCGGCCTTGCTCGTGCTGGCGATCGGCGCCGGTCCCGGCTGCGCCGCGCGCGTGACCCGCGCCGCCGGCCCGGTGGCGCCGGCCGACCCGCCCGGCCTGGCGACCGCGACCGGACCCACGTTCCGGGTCGTCTGTCACTTTCCGGACGCGCGCGTGGCGCGCACGGCGCTGCAGCTGGCCGAGGCCGCCGCCCGCGTCACCGAGGAGGTGTGGGGCCCGCCGGCGACCAGGCCGCCGGCGCCGCTGGAGCTGCACCTCTACCGGACGATGCAGGACTTCGATCGGGCCGCCGAGGTGCTGACCCACCGGACGAACCACGACAACCTGAACTTCTTCGTGGGCGAGCGGTTGCAGTCGCACGTCCTGGTGCAGCCGTTGCTGTCGGAGGAGGCGCTGGCCGCCCTGGGCCTGCCGCTGCTGACGAAGTCGCTGATCGCGTTCCAGGCGGCGCAGCTGCTGCGCGCCGTACGGTCGCCAGGCTGGTCGCTGCAGCCCGCCTGGTACGCCGCGGGCCTGGGCAAGTGGGTGGCGCTGCGCACGCTGCGCAGCGCCGGCGCGATGGCCGATCCGATGACCGACCCGCTGTGGTCCAGCAACATCCACGATCTGCAGCAGCTGCAGCGCCGCCTGCCCGCGCCCTCCCCCGACAACACCGTCGAGAGCGTCGCCTACTGGACGGAAGCGGCGGTGGCCCTGCGCGGGCCGGCGCCGCGCAACACGCACCTGCCGCTGCCGAGCGAGATCCTGACCCGCGATCTGTCGGGCTCGCTGACCCAGAACGAGTTCTTCGGCCTGGCCTGGTTGATGTTCGAGACGATGATGACGCCGCACTTCGCCGGCACGACCCGCGCGCTGGTGGCCGAGCTGCAAGCGCTGCCCAGCCCGGACGGGCCGCTGTCCCCGGCCAGCGCGGCGGTCATCGCGCGCGGCGGCGGTTTGAAGCGGGTCGTCGCGGGCCGCCTGGCCGAGCGATCGACGTCCCTGTTCGGACCCGACGAGCTACAGCTGATGGACGACGCCTTTCAACACGCGCTGACGGCGCTGACGCCGCACTGGAGCGAGGAGACCCGTTCACTGGACGCGCAAGGGCGCGACTGGGTGCAGATCGCGTTCCCGCAAAGCCTGCGCGCCAGCCAGCGCGCCACCGCCTGGTCGCTCGACCGCATCCCCGCCGCGTCGTTCGCGATCAGCGGCCGGGCCTTGATGCTGCCCAACTTCGGCCGCCAGGCGAACGTCTTCCTCGAGCTGGACGACGCCCAGTTCCTGCAGGTGTCGTTCACCGCCGACGATGGCGTCTGGTTCTGGCTGTACGACCGCAGCCGAGGCGCCGGCCGCGCGGGCGGTTCGTTCATCGATCGCCGCCACATTCCCGTCCCCGGGATTTCCGTCGGCGCGCCGTTCGCGTTTCGCGTCGCCCACGCGGGCGAGATCGTCACCGTCGAGCTGGGCGGGCGACTGGTGGCGCGCCTGCCGCTCGACAAACCGGCCAACGGGCGCTGGGGATTGGGCGTGCAGGAAGGCACCGCGGTCATCTGGTCGGACGTCAGCGCCGCGCCGCTCGGCCCGCGCTGACGTCGCGCCGCGCGCGGTGGGTGTTTCCGCGCTGACGCGACGATCAACCGGCGGCCGCGAACATGTCGATCTGGCGCGGCGGCCCGATCACGTACGCGTCCAGTCCGCGCGCCCGCAGCGCGCCTGCCAGATCTTCCGCGTAGCCATTCTTCACCGCCACCTCGCGGGCACCGGTGGCCGCCACGTAGGCCAGCAAACCCTCGAAGTCGGGCGGCGAGGCGTAGGGGACCGCGGCGTCGACCCGCAGCGCCGCCACGGCGTCGGCATCGGCGGCGCCGCCGGAGACCCAGAGCAGGCCCGCGTCGGGCAGCCGCCGCAGGGACCCCGCCTCGCGCTCGGCCGCCGGCCACAGCAACACCTCGCCCGCACCCAGCTTGCCGGCGAACCGCGCCACCGCCGGCACGGGCACGCCCGCGCGCCGGTAGGCCGCCGCGCCCTCGACGATCGAGCGGTGGGCGCGCAGCTGCCAGCCGTCGCCCGCCAGCGCCGCGGCCAGCTCCTGCGCCGGGCCGAGCGGCGCGCACAGCACGACGGCCGGGCGCTCGGCCACGCGCATGGCGCGGGCGAACCCGCGCACGCGCTCCTCTGCCTCGGCGCGGGGGACGAAGCGGAAGCGCGGGTGTCCGTAGCTGGCGTCGATGCAGACCGCGTCGGCGGCGCGCACCTCGCCGGGCGACGCGCCGTAGACGGGCGGTCCCAGGCGCGCGCAGCCGGCGTAGAGCACCCGGCGCTCACCGGCCTCGCAGAACAGCGCGGCCGCGCCCGGCAACACCCCCGTGGGCAGCAGCTCGACGCGCAGGGAGCCCAGCCCGAACGGGCGACCGTATCCGAGGGTCAGCGCGCGGGCGCGCAGCCGCTGGCCTGCCGCTCCCATCAGCGCCAGCGTCTCGGGCGTCGTCAGCACCTGGGCGCGCGCCGCCCGCACGCGCGCTGCCTCCCCGACCAGCCCGCTGGCGTTCGACAGGAAGATCAGATCGCCGCCACCCTGCGCGTCGCAGGCGACCACGGTCCCGCTGATGCGCGTTCCCGATCGGTAGACGAACGCGCGCGGCGGCGCTTTGCGGACGGAGGTGGCCATGCGCGCAGAGGCTCGGGAGCGGGTCCGCGAGTCCCCCGAAACGATCATCAGAACAGGGCCGCGCCCGTCACGCCCAGGATCTTGTCGGAGTTGGCGGAGACGTCGACACAGGTTTCGCCGCCGGTGTAGCCCTTCGCGCAAACCCGGGAGATGGTCCTGACCTCGAAGCTGACCAGTGCGCCCAGCGACGCGCCGTTGCCTAGGGGAACGAAGGCGCCCAAATTCGCCCCGTACGTGAAGCCGGACGTGCTGCTCTGAGATGTACCGACGTCGTCCTTGGACTGGACGACCGTGGCCCCGATGCCCAGCTTGGGGCCGACGGCCATCTCCAGCGCGCCCGCGTCGAAGTGAAACAGCGGGCTGAACGCCAGATCCACGGCGGCGCCGGTCAGGTCGACGCCGGGGGGCGCGTTCTTCAGGTTCAGGACATCTATCGTCAGCTCGCCGTTGAATGAGAACTGCCCGCTGGAGCGGTAACCGATCAGACCGCCCATGCGGAACCCGGCGTTCTGGTCCTGGCCCGTCGAGCCTTCGTTGGCCTGCACGCCCAGGTAGGGCAACAGCAGCAGGGCCCCGTGCCCGTGCGGCCGCGTGGACGGCGGCGGGGGGGGCGGGGGCACCGGGTAACCCTGCGGGTAGTAGCCCGGGGGCGGGTACCCCTGCCCGTAGGGCTGCGGGGGGTAGCCCTGCTGCGGATATTGCTGCGGGTAGCCCTGCT
>Ga0105240_10000816_pt1 | contig 56580 bp, 49 predicted proteins | sample KBSC54metaG_FD_80426 | JGI IMG/M metagenome (GOLD analysis project Ga0105240, IMG submission 80426) | Corn rhizosphere microbial communities from Kellogg Biological Station, Michigan, USA - KBS C5-4 metaG | ecosystem: Host-associated > Plants > Roots > Rhizosphere > Soil | place: Michigan, USA... | reverse complement strand
CTTGCGGGAACAATCGGCAGGGCGCTTCGCGTTCCAATCGCGCTCGATACCGATGTAAACGCCGCCGCACTGGGGGAATCGCGCTGGGGCGCGGCGCGCGATGTGGACTCATGTTTGTATCTGACGGTGGGAACGGGAATCGGCGGGGGCGGGCTGATGAATGGCCGCCTCATGCACGGGCTGGCGCACCCCGAAATGGGCCACATTCGGATTCCGCACGATCTCCACGCGGACCCGTATCCCGGGGCATGCCCGTATCACGGCGACTGCCTCGAAGGGCTCGCATCGGGTCCGGCAATGCAGGCCCGATGGGACAAACCAGCCAGTGAGTTAACACCGGATCACCCCGCGTGGGCTTTGGAGGCGAAATATTTGGCCTTCGCGGTGGCGAATTTTGCGTTCACGCTGTCACCGCATCGGGTGATTCTCGGCGGCGGCGTTATGCGGCAGTCGCATTTGTTTCCGATGATTCGGAAAGAACTCGAAGTCATCCTGAATGGCTATCTTGATCTGCCGGGCGATTACGTGGTGCCCCCGGCCCTTGGAAACCGCTCGGGCGTACTCGGGGCGCTGGCACTGGCCCGAGAGGCTACTGCGGGAAAGTCGCCGGCGCTGTAATATTCTGCCAACCTCGTCCGCTAAGTGACTTCAGGAACGCCACGAGATCCGCCTTTTCCTCAGGCCGCAGATGTTGCGGTTTGATGTGCGAATCGAGATTCTTATTGGGCGTGCCGCCCTTGTCGTAGTAGTCGACCACCTCTTCAAGCGTCTTCAGGCTGCCGTCATGCATGTACGGCCCGGTGTGCTCGATTTCGCGAAGTGTCGGAGTTTTGAAAGCGCCCCAATCGGATTCGTTCTTGGTGATTTCGTAACGACCGGCATCGGGGTTCGGCTTATCGATTCCGATTCCAATGTTGGAGTACATGTTGCTCGTGAAGTTATGCCCTTCGTGGCAGGCATCGCACTGCGCCTTCTGAAAAACATGGAAGCCCCGTATTGCCGCGGGGGACATCGCATTCGCGCGACCGGCCTTCCAACGATCGTATGGAGAGTCGCCGGACATAATAGTGCGCTCAAACGTCGCGATGGCTTTCGCGAAATGACTGATTGTGATCTTCTCGTCACCGAACGCCGCGCGGAACAGAGGTTTGTAGCCTGCGATCCCCTCTATGTTGTGGACGATGGCTTCGTGCGTATTACCCATCTCAATGGGATTCGCCATCGGACCAATCGCCTGCGCTTCAAGCGTCGCGGCCCGGCCATCCCAAAATTGCGCGAGACTCCAGGCGCGATTGATGACTGAGGGCGCGCTGCGTCCGCCCTTCTGGCCCCTGATCCCCGTGGACACAGCGGCGCCATCGGTAAACGCCAATTTCGGGTCGTGGCAGGTAGCGCACGAAACTGTGCCGTCAGCGGAGAGCCGTTTGTCGAAGTAAAGGATGCGCCCGAGTTCCGCCTTAGCCGGCGAATAAGGATTGTCGGAAGGCCACGTGATAGGTTGAAGTCCGAGTGGTTCTTTCGGCACCGTGGCCGGAGGGCCGCCGGCGAACAGGATAACGGCCGGCAAGATGCTGCCGGCCGCGTAAAACAGATTTTTCATTTTCCCTATTTATTGACGTAGCCCTGCACGTAAACTGCCTTGATCCCGTTGATGTTGGTTTCAGTGCCCGTAACGGTCATCACTTTTGCGAAGTTGTCGGTTGCGGCCTTGCGGAAGCTGACGCCGCCGTCACGCCGGGGGTCGTGCTCTTCAGCCATCAGCAAATAGACCTGGCCGTTGTTCGTAATAAGCCCCACCGGCTCCCCGTTCGCAAGGCACTTCTTGCCGCACGAAGAGTGCTTGTCCCCGTGTTTGCCCAGCTGAAGGTAGCAGGAAAGATCCGCAATCTCACCGGTCACCGTGACCACTTTGCCGGGAACCGGCTTGTTGTCCACAGCCGCGCCCTTCGTGGTGTTCGACCAGGGCTCCCCGCTTTTCACGCCCATGTCGCCCTTCGATGTCCACCCGTCGGTCGGCTCCATTGAAGGCTGCAGAATGCCGGACGTCGCCATCTTCGGCGCGGCTTTTTTGTCTGACATCTTGTCCTGCGAAAGCGCGATGCCGGCGGCCACACCTGCCACCACAAGCGTTAGTGCGATTTTCTTGATCATTAGTGAATCCTCACCACAGATTCTATTACGCCATGGTCTGCGACGGAGAGCCCCGTCTGGAGGTATCCTCTACATTCAGATGCTTTCGCACAATCGGGTTCAAAGGTTTGCTGTGCTTGCCGGGCTCACCGCCGCAATCATGTGTACGGTGCGTGCTGCGCCAGGCGATCCCGAGCGCCTGAGGCAGGGCTTTTTAAACCCCGCGAACGATGCGCGGATCATGATGCGGTGGTGGTGGTTCGGCTCAGCGGTCACGAAGCCCGAACTTGAGCGCGAGATGCGCGTGATGAAGGCGGGCGGCGTCGGCGGCGTCGAAGTGCAGCCCGTTTATCCGCTTGAGTTGAATGATCCGGAGAACGGCTTTGTGAATCTGCCGTATCTATCGGCCGCCTATCTTGACGCACTCAAATTCACGGCGGGCAAGGCGACGGAACTCGGGCTGCGCATGGATGTTACCCTGGGCAGCGGTTGGCCATTCGGCGGGCCACACACGCCGATTACCGAGGCTGCCGGAGCCATTCGCTGCGACCGGATTCCGGTCCCTAAGAACGTGATGTCAGTGCCGATGCCGGCTATCGCTAACGGCGAAAAGTTCATAACGGCGTTTCTGGCAAAGGGCGACCGCCGCCAATTCGAGCCAACCGAAATCGAAACGATTTCTCAGATCGAGGGCAACCGACTCAGGGTTCCCGCAAACGCCGCCGATGGAGCGCATGTGGTGCTGGCTTTCGTCTCAAGCCGCACGGGCATGCAGGTCAAGCGCGCCTCCGTCGGCGCGGAGGGATTTGTTCTGGATCATTACGATGCGAAGGCGATCGGTAATCATTTGAAGACTGTCGGCGACCGGCTGATGACCGCGTTCGGCGCGACCCCTCCCTACGCGGTTTTTAGCGACAGTCTGGAAGTGTTCGCTTCCGACTGGACGCCCGATATGCTCTCGGAATTTCAGAAACGGCGTGGCTACGATCTCACCCCGTATTTGCCGGCGCTGATCGGCGATATCGGAGAAAAGACCGGCTCCGTACGGCGCGATTGGGGCCGCACACTAACGGAGCTCTGCGATGAGCGTTATCTCACGCCAATCAGCGAATGGGCGCACAGGCATGGCACTAAATTCCGGTCGCAGACTTACGGGATTCCGCCCGCCACGCTTTCCAGCAATGCCCTGGTCGACCTTCCCGAAGGTGAAAGAGGCCTGGCGTGGCGTCAGTTCTCGACCGCGCGATGGGCGGCATCGGCGAGCCATCTATACGGGCGTAATGTGACCTCATCCGAGACGTGGACATGGCTGCATTCTCCCGCATTCCGCGCTACGCCGCTCGACATGAAGGCGGAGGCGGATCTGCACTTCCTTCAAGGCGTGAATCAACTGGTCGGACATGGATGGGCGTATTCGCCTGCGTCCGCGGGCGAGCCGGGCTGGCGGTTCTATGCGGCGGCCGTGTTCAGCGAGCACAATCCCTGGTGGATCGTGATGCCGGATATCACGAAGTATTTACAGCGCATGAGTTGGTTGCTGCGGCAGGGCAAGCCCGCTAACGATATTGCGATTTACTTGCCGACGGACGATGCATATGCGACATTCCATGCGGGTACGGATTCTGTGGATCGCGCGATGGAAACCATGCTGGATCCGGAGTTGATTCCGCAAGTCCTCGATGCGGGCTACAACTTCGATTTCATCGACGACGGTGCGATTGCAAAGTTGGGTATCTTCCATCCGATTCTGATCCTGCCCAATGTAGAGAGAATGCCGTTGGCCACGATCCGGAAGATCGCGGACTATGCGGCGAAGGGCGGCATCGTGGTGGCTACGAAACGTCTGCCGTCGATGGCTCCGGGTTTGCAGGATGCGGCGGATACGCCGGCGATTCGCGCCGCTGCCGTTGCGACCAGGGCTCGGATCATTCCGGAGATCGGCGGCTTGGGAAAAGCTCTCACCGAACAACTGCAACCGGACTTCGCGACAGGAAACCCGGCTATTGGATTCATTCACCGGAAGGTTGGCGATTCCGACGTTTACTTCATCGCCAATACGGGCAATCAGGCGGTACGCACGGTTCCAAAGTTGCGGGGAAAGGAGGCGGCATCCGGAGAGTGGTGGGACCCGTTCAGCGGCGCGCAGTTTACAAGCGCGTCTCTCGATCTGCAGCCTTATGAATCGCGGGTGCTTGTAGTATCTCAGGGGGCTGGCGCGACGAAACCCCGCGTCGTGATGGTGGGCGGAAATGAGATTACTCTTTCGGACTGGAAGCTCACCTTCGATAAGCTCGGCTACTCGCCCGCGCGAGGCACCGGGTCATGGACCGACGATCCGCGCACCCGGTATTTTTCGGGCGTCGCCACTTACGAAACGACCGTGAACGTTCCGAAGCCAGGCGCTTCGGCAATGTTGGATTTCGGGCCAGGCACCGCGCTTCCCCCACAGAAGATGACCAACGGGATGAGAGTGTGGCTCGACCCGCCGGTTCGCGAATCCGCGGCCGTTTATGTCAACGGTCATATGGCCGGGTATGTTTGGCGTCCGCCCTTCGAAGTTGAAATCTCGCGGCTGTTGAAGCCGGGCGGGAACCAGATCAAAGTGGTGGTTGGCAACACCGCAATCAATTCGCTGGCCGGTCAGGCGCTGCCCGATTACCGGCTCCTGAAACTGGAATACGGCGACCGTTTTCAGCCCCAGGACATGCGGAATTTACAGCCGCTGCCCTCCGGGATTTTGGGAACGGTTACGCTAAAGATCCCTTGAGCATCGTATAAGAGTGCGGCGGAAACCGGTGGCGCAGCTTGTTACCGGCTGGCGTGATAGTGCTCGTTTCCGTCTTCACCGTCGTCTTGCCGAAGTCGTTTTCCGCTTTGATATCCGGGCCGGTCACAAGGGCAACTTCGAATTTGCCTTTGAAGGTTCCGTCTTCGATTTCAATTTCGGCTTCCACATCCTGATCGAGATGCCGGTTCACCACGTTCATAGTGACCACGCCGTTGTTCAATGAAGTCGACACGTCCAGGTAAGTGGTCTTGCCGAAATTCTTGCTCTCGTAGGTGGGGCAATCGAGCCAGGTCTGCAGCGCGGTGCCGCGCGTGTTCTTCGAGAAGAGCTGCAGCGGGTGGAAGATCGTCTGTAGAAACAATCCCTTCTCGTTCGTGAAGATGGGCGCAATCACATTCACTATCTGGGCCATGTTGGCCATTTTCACCGTGTCCGCGTTGTTGACGAACGTGTTCAGCATGGTCGCAATCACAAGAGCATCTTCGAGATTGTAGTGCTCTTCCAGAATTTTTCGGCCGCGCTGCGTGTTCCCGCGCGCCCGGTACCAGACGTTGTATTCATCGAACGCGATGTAGACCGGGCTCTTCGGACGCAACCCGCCGAGCGCCGCCCGGATGACGCCTGCCGCGGTGCGGATGCGGTCATCGAGCTGATTCGAAACCGCAAGAAAGTCATAGTAGTCGTTAGCGGCGTTCCCAACATACGTGTGCAGCGAAAGGTATTCGATATGGTCCTTCAGATAAGCCATCACCTCCCGATTCCACCCAACCCAATCCGCGCCTTCACGGAAGTTGGAGGAACCGGCGGCGATCAGTTTCACGTTCGGGTCCGTCCACTTCATCAGCTTCGCGGCTTCCAGTGCGAACTTGCCGTAGTCCTCGGCGGTGCGATGGCCCATCTGCCATGGCCCGTCCATTTCATTCCCGAGACCCCAGTACTTCACATTCCAGGGCTTGTCGCGACCATTCTGCTTGCGGAGCTTGGTCATCGCTGTGCCCTCCGCAACGTTGCAGTATTCTACCCACTGCTGAGCCTCGGTCCAGGTGCCTGTGCCGAGGTTGGCGCAAATGTAAGGCTCGATTTTGAGCGCTTCCACGTAGTCAAGAAACTCGTGAGTGCCGAAGCGATTGCTCTCTATGGTGCCCCAGGCCATTTCCAGCCGTGCGGGGCGCTGATCGCGCGGACCAATACCGTCTTTCCAGTTGTAATTGGATGAGAAGTTGCCGCCGGGCCAGCGCAGCAGAGTGACATCCAAATCTTTGACCGCCTGCATCACATCTTTGCGATAGCCGTTCTTATCCGCGAGCGGAGAGCCTTCCTCGAAAAGCCCGCCTTCGATACAGCGGCCAAGGTGCTCGGCGAAGTTGCCGTAGATCTTGGGATCGATGTCGCCGATCTTCCGGTCGGAATCAAGTTTGATGCGCGCCTGCAAGGCCTTCGTCTGGCCGTGCAGAGCCAGCGGCGCCGCAAGGGCGGTGAGAGCGAAATCGCGTCGGGAAATCATAAGGCGTATAGAACAAATATCACATCCTGTGAGATGCTCGGGACTGGAGAATCTCCGTCGGACAATCATGGAAATCCGTCAGCTGGAATTGTTTCTCGCGGTAATCGATTGCGCCAGCGTTACGAAGGCTGCGGAAAAGCTCTACGTATCGCCAGGCGCGATCAGCATGCAGCTGCGCAGTCTGGCGGAAGAGCTCCATACAGATTTGTTTGTAAGAACGGGCAAACACCTTGTACCCACACCCGCCGCGCTGCGGCTCGCGGGGCACGCGCGTGTAGTAGTGCGGCAAATACGTGATATCGAGTATGAATTCGATTCGAATCCGGTGAGCGACTCACGCCCATTTCACTTCGCCACCGGCGCGACCACGCTGATTCACCACATGGGGCGCCCCCTGCAACTGCTCCGGCAGCGTTACCCTGACACACCGATTCACATCACCGTCTCGGCCACGGAGGAGATGGTGGCGGGCCTGATGGATCGGAAATTCGATTTGGCGCTGATCACGCTTCCCTTCCCCACCGAACGGCTGGTAGTGACGCCGCTTTTCGAGGAAGAACTGCTGATTGTGCAGCACGCGGAAACGCCCTCAAAGGGCTGGAAAGTGGCGAACATCAAACCGGCGCAACTGAATGATGCGCCGTTTCTGTTGTATCCCATCCGCAGCAACATGCGGCAAATAATCGATAGCTTTCTGGCGGAGATCGGAGCCCGGCCAAGGGTGATTATGGAAGCCGACGACACGGCGGCCATCCGCCGCATGGTGGAGTCCGGGTTCGGCTATTCGATTCTGCCGGAGCACGCGTTGAGAGACCAGCCGGGGCATTTCCGCGTCTTTCGAATTCCAGGGAAGAAGATCTCGCGGGTACAGGCACTCGCGATGGTGAAGACAGAGCATCCGAGGGCGCTTACGCTGGCCATCTCGAAGTTTCTGGAGGGTCAGATGCGCGTGAAAGCCGGAATCTAAACGGGCTCCGAGTCGTCAATCGGGCGAAAAGGTAAGCACGGGTTCGGAGCGGCCTTTGACCGCTTATCAGGGTTCCCACGCCGAGCGTCAATGGCGCCGTAACACTATCCCGGTAGGCCTCGCCCGCGTGCGCGGCGGACTGCGAACTCTCTTCCGCGTCGACACCCACCAGGGGAGCGCCGCCGCGGAGTATCCGGGCGCCGGTTTGCATCCCGGGCACGCTGAAGCGCGGCCCGAAGCTGCAGACAGGGCGCGGAAATCTCATCCTGACCCGACTGCACCTGCGCAAGCAGATCTCCATCACCGCGATACTCGCCGTTATCGACAGCACCTTCGCACGATATCCTTCGAAAAGGTAACGGAGGGCCAGGCGATCCATCACCCCAAGCGTGATGCGTTGTTCGGTAGCGCACGGTAAAGTTTCCCGATTACACGGCGCGGCGCGAACGCGCGTGATTTCCGAGCCCCGACCGCAAGGCGGCTCCTGCTTGATGGCCCGTACTCCTATCGAAGGGCTTTCACCGGAATAGTAAACGCCGCCGTATTAACAATGCCCTTGCGCTGAAACTGCACCCAGACGCGGTACGTGGCTTCACGCGGGAAGAAGAGATTAAACTGGATTTCCGTCTTGGCTTCAGAAGGCTTTTCGTTGGTATAGATCGGATGATCGTGAATCGATTCCTGAAGATCGTTACTCGCGGCGAGCAGATGTCCCCACGCGCCCAGATAGGGTTCCAGACCTTCGCTTTCATCGAGCGTAAAGAAGAGCATCGTCTTCTTGCCGGGCAAGGGTTCGGGCGGGTCCATCCGCAGCGAGACGGTTAGATTCGTCGCGTGCTTCGGGGTCAAATCGGCGGGCGGACTGGTGATCGATTCAGCGATGGACTTGCTATATCCCGCGGTGGTGATAAAACGCGGCAGCAGTTGCGGAGTTCCACCCGTGGGATAGCAATCGGCAAGCAGGCGATAGATGCCAGGCTTCGGAAGCGTCGTCTTGAACCGGAAGATGCCGTCATCTCCCAGGACGGGGTGATCGTGAACGAAATATTCGAGGTCAGCGCTGACAAGGAAGAGATGAAAAAGCTTCTCGTGAACGATCTCGAACTTGGTGGCGCGCTGATTTGTATTCGGGTCAAGTAATTCAAACAGCAGTTCGACGGGTTGGCCCGCGGGAGCGTTGGCCGGCTCCGCGCTAACGCGAAGCCGGTAATCCACCAACGGTTGAATGCCTGCCTCAAGCGTCATACCGCAGCGCGGGCATTTGCCCGGAGTTTTGGAGCGAACGTCGGGGTCCATCGGGCACACATACTCCACCCCGGCAGCCTGCGGGCCCGGCGATTGCGCCGCCACCACGAGAACGGTCAGCGGAATGAGATATGCGGGTCGCACAACTGCTCCAGTTCAGGTTCAGGCAGCCGGAGGTTTCATCGGCCAAACCATGGTGGTTGAAGCTCCGCCGTCCACCGCAATAACCTGCCCGGTAACAAAGCTGGAGCCGGGCGAGGCGAGAAAAACCGCGGCGGGCGCGATGTCTTCGGGGGTGCCCATACGCTCGTTGGCCTGAATGCCCTTGCGCCATTCGTTCATATCCGCGGCCTGCCACATGGCGCGATTGAGGTCGGTCAGGATAAACCCCGGGGCGATGCAGTTCACCTGAATATCGAATTGCGCCCATTCCGCCGCAAGGGCTTTAGTTAGCTGACCGACAGCGCCCTTGGTGGCCACGTAAATGGAGATATAAGGGATGCCCGTGAAGGTGGAGAGACTGCCGATGTTTACAATCTTCCCACCCTTTCCGCGCGCGATCATTCGCTTGCCCACTACCTGAGTTAGTTGAACCAACCCATGCAGGTTCGTCTGCATGATGTAGTTGTATTCGTCAGGCGTGTAGTCTTCAAAACGCTTGCGAACGTTCGTGCCCGCAACGTTGACAAGAATGTCCACATCGCCTGCCGCTTCGGCCGCGTGGCGGATGGATTCGGAGCTGGTGATGTCGAGTTCGACGGCACGTCCGTTCATCTCCGCGGCGAGAGCGTCCAGCTTATCTTTGGAGCGGGCCGCGAGGACAACGTTCGCGCCGGCTTCATGCATTCCTCTGGCGATTGCGAGTCCGATACCGCGGCTGGCGCCAGCGATCAGCGCGGTTTTACCGGAGAGTGAAAAGGGGTTCAAACGGCTATTCTCTCACCCCGTTTGGCATTTCGAATGCTCCTCTTGTAAGCAGAGGTGTTCAGATGCAAAGTTCCACCATAGTGATCCTGATCGCTGTTGCTGTCGCGGTGATATTGGGAATTTGGCTGGTGTGGCAGAGACGGCGAACGGAATCTTTAAGACACCGCTTCGGACCTGAGTACGAACGGGCCGTGCGAGAGCACGGCAACCCGCGAAAAGCTGAAGCAGCCCTGGATGCGCGGGAGAAGCGTGTGGAAAGGCTTCATATTGTGAGCCTTCGGCCAGCCGAGCGCGATCAGTTCGCCGCATCCTGGAAAGCCGCGCAGGCGCGCTTTGTGGATGACCCCAAGGCTGCTATTCACGATGCGGACCGGTTGGTTGCGGACGTAATGAAAGAACGGGGTTATCCGATGGGTGACTTCGAACAGCGCGCCGCGGATATTTCAGTGGACCACCCGCGCGTGGTAGAGAACTACCGGAAGGCGCACGCAATCGCCGGGCGGAGTGAGAGGGAAAACGTCACAACGGAAGACCTCAGAACGGCGATGGTGCATTACCGCACCCTATTCGAAGATTTGCTGGAAACACCGGTGACAATAACCGAACAACATACAGGAGCAAGAACATGACAGGCGAATACACAACGACAGACGCGGGCGCCGCGCAGGAACGCGCCGCGGCGCTGTTTCCCGAAGATGAGACACAACGATTTCGCTCCAGATGGACTGACATCCAGGCTGAATTTGTAGACGAGCCGAGGAAGTCGGTGGAGAAGGCGGATCAATTAGTGTCAGAAACCATCAAGCGACTGGCTGACATGTTTGCAAGCGAGCGCGACAAGCTCGAGCAGGCATGGTCGGGTGGCGATGACCGCGTCTCGACCGAAGATCTTCGTGTGGCGCTCAGGAGGTATCGTTCATTCTTCGACCGGTTACTGTCGGTTTAGTCCGATGTGACGCGCGGAATGCCGGATTATGGAAATCCTGATCGCGCGGGGCGCGCGCGACGGCTGACGTATTTCAGCTGTGCGCGCGCCTTTGCGCATCATGGAAGCGAAAGGCCTCGGCCGAAAGTTGCTGCTAAGCGGCGCGCCGCCCACCTCAAGCTGGAGCGCACCCCGATAATATCGAACGAGCGCGCGGACAGAGTAGTGATCGCTGCGCTGCTCGTCGCGCGGTCACAATCGTTTTCGCTGCTGACCGGCGGCTTTGCTCTACCCGGCATTCGCGGCCAGGCATTTCGGCAAGTTCTAGCTCGATCCAACGCCCAGCGCTGGCTAAATCGTTCCGCGATATCTTATTGCAGTGAACCTCATCCGTCGCTCCGCCCTGGCCTGCCTAATTGCAATGCTGGTCGCCATCCCGGTTACAGCTCAGAACGACTGGCCGGCGTACGGGCACGATGCCGGGGGGCAGCGGTACTCGCCGCTGACTCAAATTGCTCCGAAAAACGTTGCGAAGCTCGAGCGGGCGTGGACGTTTCATAGCGGCAAAGCAGGTTCACAAGTCACGCCGCTCGTCATCAACGGCGTCATGTACATCACGGCGCCGAACGGCATCTATGCGCTCGAACCGGAGACCGGGAAGGTGCTTTGGAAGTATCCGTTCGCAAGCCTGGTGACGCGGCGCGGTCTGGCTTATTGGCCGGGTGATTCGCGTACACATCCGCGCGTGTTTGCGAGCGCCGGCAGCGACCTCGTGGCCATTGACATCACTACAGGGAAACTGGCTCCCGGTTTCGGTGACGAAGGGGCGGTGGACATGAAGAAGGGCGTCCTCGACGGGCTTCCCGATGCCCGCCTCTCGATGGCTTCTCCGCCCGCCGTCTACAAGAACATCGTCATTACCGGAAGCAACAATAACGAACCCGCTCCCAGCGTCGGCGCGTACGGCGATATTCGCGGGTGGGATGCCCAGTCGGGCAAGCTTCTCTGGACGTTCCACACAGTTCCCCGCCCCGGTGAGTTCGGCAACGATAGCTGGCCCGCGGACGGCTGGAAAAATCGCAGCGGGGTGAATAACTGGGGCTTCATGACGGTGGATGTCGAGCGCGGTCTCGTCTTCGTTCCGCTCGGATGCCCAACAACCGATTTCTACGGCGCCGACCGCCATGGAAACGGTCTCTACGGCAATTCTCTGGTCGCGCTCGAAGCCGCCACTGGCAAAGTGAAGTGGTACCGGCAACTGGTGCATCACGATCTCTGGGATTACGATCTCGCCGCCCCGCCCGCGCTTTTTGAGGTGAATCGCGATGGCAAAAAAATTCCGGCGGTCGCTCAGATTACGAAAATGGGAATGCTCTTCGTGTTCGACAGGACGAGCGGGAAGCCCATTTATGGCATGGAAGAACGCGCCGTTCCGCAAAGCGTTGTGCCCGGCGAGCAGACTTCGCCCACACAGCCGTTTCCCGTTAAGCCCCCACCGCTTGCGAAGCTGACCTTTAGCAAAGAGGAACTCTACTCAAAAACGCCGGATCACGCGGCGTTCTGCAAAGCTCTGGCCGAAGATCAGCATCTGCTGAGCGGAGGACCCTTCAATCCATTTCCGCTCGACGGCAACGCGCTTGCATTCCCCAGCACGCTTGGGGGTGGCAACTGGAGCGGCGTATCGGTCGACCCCAGGCTCGGTTATCTCTTCACGAACATCATGAACCTGGGCCAATGGGGACATATGGAGAAGAAGACCGACAGCGCGACGGGCGAGATCACCTACGTCCGCGCGGCTTCATTCGGCGGAAGCTATGCGCGGTTCTGGGACCCTTCAAATCACATCCCCTGCCAGGAGCCTCCGTTCGGGGAGCTGGTTGCCGTGAACACTGCGACGGGGGATGTCGCGTGGCGCGTCCCACTGGGTACGGTGGAGGAACTGGAGGCCAAAGGAATCCACAACACGGGCGCGCTCAACCTGGGAGGCAGCATCGCTACCGCATCGGGCCTGGTCTTTATCGGGGCTACCAATGACGACAGGATTCGCGCCTTCGATTCCGGGACGGGCAAGGAGTTATGGTCCGGTCATCTCGATGCGGACGGACAGGCGACTCCGATGACCTATATGGGGAAAGACGGGCGGCAGTATGTGGCCATCATGGCCGGCGGCGGCAGCTTCTGGGGTGCGCCGTCGGGCGATGCTTTGATTGCCTTTGCGCTGCCGGGGAAATAGGGTCGGGCAACTGAAGCCGGGCACGAAGGTTGGGGTAAGCTTCGTGCCGGCGTGGATATTCGACGATGGGCGTGATTAGTCCTCGTCCTCGTCCTCTTCTTCAAGGTCATCTTCCTCGAGATCTTCATCGTCGAGGTCCTCTTCATCCTCCTCGATGTCGTCGTCTTCTTCGTCCTCGTCGAGGTCGTCTTCATCCTCGTCCTCATCGAGTTCGTCTTCGTCTTCCTCTTCTTCTTCTTCCTCGTCGTCTTCTTCTAAATCGTCTTCTTCAACGGGATCTTCTTCCAGATCGTCGAAGCCGACATCGTCGGGGTTGCGCTTGGGCGGACTTAACTCCCACTCGCTTGTAAAGTCGTCCAGGTATTCCATATCTCCCTCTTGCCTTTTTATGCAGCCGCCGCGGCTTTCGCAGCTCCTTCGATTGCAGTGTACACGGTCGCCCCGATTCCGGTGGGCGTGAAGACAGGATGCCACAAAGAATCGCTGCGTTACACTGAAATTTCAACAAAAATGAAGCAACGTATACGTTCCACAACAGTGCTGTGTGTGCGCCGGGACGGAAAAGTGGTGATGGCCGGGGACGGTCAGGTGACATTGGGGTCTGAGGTACTGAAATCGAAGGCGCGGAAACTGAGGAGGCTCTACAACGATAAGATCCTCGCCGGGTTCGCCGGGTCTACCGCGGACGCATTCTCACTATTCTCCCGTTTCGAAGCCAAGCTGGAGCAATTCAACGGCAACCTCTCGCGCGCCGTGGTGGAACTTGCGAAGGAGTGGAGAACCGACAAGATACTTCGGCATCTGGAAGCGCTGCTCTTAGTGGCTGATGTGAAGAATACTTATATTCTCAGCGGCAACGGCGATGTGATCGAGCCCGATGAGAACATCGCGGCTATTGGATCCGGCGCGCCGTTTGCGCTTTCGGCCTCAACCGCGCTTATCCGGCACACGAAACTTTCTGCGCACGATATCGTCGTTGAAGGCATGAAGATCGCGGGCCAGACCTGTATCTACACGAATGAAAACGTCACCATAGAGGAGTTGGCCTGACATGGTGATCTATTTGCCGGCGCAATCGGTTGAAGAGGGGCCGGTCCTCGATGAGTTGACTCCGCGCGAAATCGTCCGGGAACTCGATAAATACGTAATCGGTCAGCCCGATGCCAAGCGCGCGGTTGCCATCGCGCTGCGGAATCGGCTGCGGCGCCAGAAACTTCCGCCTGAGATGGCGGAAGATGTGATGCCCAAGAACATTTTGATGATTGGGCCCACCGGCGTTGGCAAGACGGAACTCGCGCGCCGGCTCGCGAAGCTGGCGAATTCGCCGTTCATGAAGGTGGAGGCCAGCAAGTTCACTGAGGTTGGGTACGTGGGGCGCGATGTCGAATCAATGATCCGCGACCTTGTGGACATCGCCATCGATATGGTACGCGAAGAAAAGCTGGATGAAGTGGGCGACCGGGCGGAAACCGCGGCGGAGAACCGACTGCTCGAACTGCTGGTTCCGCCCGCACCCGACAATGCCGAGGATAACGGCAAGACCCGCGAGAAACTTCGCGAGCGCCTTCGGGAAGGCAAGCTCGACGAGCGCATGGTGGAACTCGAAGTGAAAGATCGCGGCCCGACATTCGAGATCGCCAGCAACGTGAATCTCGAAGAGATGGGCATGAACATCAAGGAAATGCTTCCCGCCATGTTCGGTCAGCGCTCGAAGCGCCGCAACATGCGCGTGTCGGACGCGCTCGATTATCTTGTCCAGGAAGAAGAGCAGAAGCTCATCGATATGGATCAGGTGACGCGCATCGCTCTCGACCGCGTCGAATCGAGCGGGATTATTTTTCTCGATGAAATCGATAAGATCGCCGGTCGCGAAGGCGGTCATGGCCCCGATGTCAGCCGCGAAGGCGTGCAGCGGGACATTCTGCCCATCGTGGAAGGGACTACGGTCAACACGCGCTACGGCTTCGTCAAGACCGACCATATTTTGTTCATTGCCGCGGGCGCGTTCCATGTTTCCAAGCCGAGCGATCTTATCCCGGAACTTCAGGGGCGTTTTCCGATTCGCGTTGAACTCAAGTCGCTGACGGTCGACGATTTTGTTCGGATTCTTAAAGAGCCCAAAAACGCGCTGGCGAAGCAGTACACGGCGCTGATGGAGACTGAGGGAATCAAGCTTAATCTCACGGACGATGCGCTGCTGGAAGTGGCGAGATTTGCCGCTCAGGTCAATGAGACTTCTGAAAATATCGGGGCGCGCCGGCTCCATACAATTATGGAGAAGCTGCTCGAAGAGATCTCTTTCGAGGGGCCCGATCTGAAGAAGAAAAATGTGAAGGTTGACGCGCCCTACGTGCGCAAACAACTGGCGGATATCGTGAAAGATCAGGATCTGAGCCGCTACATTCTGTGACGATGAAGAGCCTGGGGCTGCTGGCGCCGGTTGTGCTGATAGTCTCTCCGGGCCTTTTCCTGATGACGGGGTGCGGGTATCCGGCGGAACCTTCGCCACCTGCTCTGAACCGGCCGCTGGGAGTGCGGGATCTCGCCGCCGTTGAGCGCGGCGATAAGATTCTGGTTCACTTCACCATTCCCCGGCGCACCACTGACGACCTGCCCGTGAAGGGCACGCCCGATCTCGAATTGCGCATTGGGCCAATGCCGCAGCCGAAATTCGAAACACCAGACTGGGAGCGCAATTCAGAACGTATTCCTGTTGGCGACATTCACGTGGCGCAGGGCGTCGCCTCGGCGGAAATTCCAGTTGCGAAATTCGCCGGCAAGACCGAGGTGATTGGAGTCCGTGTGCTCGGGCCCAATGGCGGTAATGTGGGGTGGTCGAATTTCGAAGTGCTCACCGTTGTGCCGCCGCTGCCCGTGCCCGCGGGTCTTGAAGCCAAGGACGCTCCCGATGCCGTGCGCCTCGACTGGCGCGCTACTGCGCCGGAGTTCCGGATTTTCAGAAGCGTGGCGGGGGAAAAGGGCGAGAAGGACTCCGATTTCGTGCTGCTGGGCACGACGACGAAACCGTTTTATATCGACAGCACGATCGACTATGGCGGGGCGTACAAGTACGCCGCGCAGTCGATCGAAAAAATCGGCGATAAATACGCCGAGAGCGATCTTTCCGAAGAAGTCACGTTCAAACCAACCGACCGTTTTCCACCGGCCGTGCCGACGGGGCTCACCGCCGTCCCAGCCACCCGAACCATCGAACTGGTTTGGGAACGAAACAGCGAAAAGGATTTTGCGGGCTACCGAATTTATCGCGACGGCAAGAAGATCGCGGACGGCGAGAGCACGCCCGCATTCAGTGACAGGGATGTCAAACCGGGCACCAGGTATCGCTACCAGGTGAGTGCGGTTGACACGGCGGGCAACGAGAGCGCCCTGTCCGGCGCCGTGGAAGCGGCAATCCCGTAACCGCATGCAAGCGCTGCTCCTCACTACGGTGGGCACAATCCTGCTCGCTCTGGCGGCGATTTGGCTGTGGAAGTTTCTTCGCAAGCGCCCCACTCCCGAAGAATTGGAGCGTGTGCGGCGGCTCGATATCAATACCAAAGGAAAGCTGGGCGATTGCGAGATTACGGACGTGGAAAACGGCGTAATCGCGTTCACCTACCTGGTGGCCGGTGTGAGTTACACGGCCGCTCAGGATGCAACCACCCTGCAACACCTGCTGCCCGCTGATGGCCTGTCTGTCCTCGGGCCGGCGTCGTTGAAATACGATCCGCGAAACCCGGCGAACTCGATCGTCTTTTGCGAGGAATGGTCGGGCTTCCGTCGCGCGCGTTAGCATGAGTTCATGAGAAGAAACCCTTTGCGCCGGATGCGTTTGGCGATGTTACCAGTTCTGCTGGCCACGGTGGCGACGATGGGCTTCGCGGCAGCGGGAACGCCAGGCACCATTCTGCACGTGATCACCGTTCAATGGAAGGCTGATTCCACGCCCGCTCAGCGGCAAGCTGCCATCGACGGACTCAAAAAGATGGCTGCGGAAGTTCCCGGCATTAAGAATATCTGGATCAAAAAACTGAAGGTGCAGCCCGCCGAATACAACAATGTCTTCGTCCTGGAATTCGAGAATAAGGCCGCCTTCGAAACGTATACCAATCACCCGGCTCATAAGGCCTGGGAGAAACTCTACCTGCCCATTCGCGAAGAGAGCAATACCCAGGACGTCACGAACTGACATGGCCCTCCACTGCAAACCTGGGGCAGGCAATCCTGCCTGCGGAATGGCTTTACAGCCAGTGGACATTTCCCGCCGAAACGAGTGTCCACTGCGCTTGTGGGGCAGGTTGGTAACCTGCCGGCCGATTGGTAACCGGCCGCGCGGCTTTCAAGCCGCGTTAGCCGGCCGGTGGTCGGCAGGTACGAGAGACGCTGTCCAGCGCTGAGTTGTGTTCCCTTCCACTAAAATGCGCAGCAGCCCGCTTCTCAGGCAATTAGGCCTGGTGAGCGCGACCGCGCTTGTGGTTTCGAACATGATCGGAACCGGGATCTTCACCACTACAGGGTTTATGGTGGGGGACCTGGGCGACGCGCGGATCGTGCTGGCTGTCTGGTTCTGCGGAGCGCTTTTCGCCTTGTGCGGCGCGCTGAGCTATTCCGAACTGGGCGTGAATTTCCCAAGCTCCGGCGGCGAGTACGTCTACCTTACCCGCGCGTTCGGCCCGGCGTGGGGTTTCATGTCCGGCTGGATCTCATTTTTCGCAGGCTTCTCGGCGCCCGTTGCCGCGGCCGCTCTTGCCGTGAGCGATTACCTCGGCTACTTCGACCCGGCTCTCAAACAGGCGAACGAAGGGTGGTCCATCGGGTCGGGTGCGTTCTCTCTGCGCTTTGGCGGCGCGCAATTCATAGCCTGTGCGGTGATCGCGATTTTCACGATACTGAATTTCTTCGGCGTTAAGCGTGTAGCGCGCGTTCAGAATGCGCTTACCGGAACAAAGCTCCTCGTCATCGGCGGCTTCATTCTGGCGGGCTTCACGGTCGGCAAGGGAGACTGGTCTCATCTTTGGACGCCCGTCGCCCGCACCTCGCCAAACCCTGTTCCGATCGCATTCGTAATCAGTCTGTTGTGGGTCATGGTGGGCTACAGCGGATGGAATGCCGCCACCTACGTAGGCGAGGAGGTTCGACAACCCGACCGCACGCTGCCCCTTTCGCTTGGGATCGGCACCGCGATCGTGATGGCCGCGTATCTCGGGCTGAACCTGTTATTTATCTACGCCACGCCGCTCGATCGAATGAAGAACGTTGTGGCCGTGGGTTCAATGGCGGCAGCCGACCTTTTCGGATCGAACATTGGCGGGCTTTTCTCCGCGCTAATGGCGGTTTCCCTGATTTCAACCGTGAATGCGATGGTCACCATCGGTCCGCGCGTTTATTATGCGATGGCGCACAACAGGGCATTCTTTCGCTCGGCGGGCGTGGTACATCCGAAATGGCGCACCCCCGTCAACGCGATCGTGCTTCAGGGGATTTGCTCGATGCTGCTCACGCTGACGCCGTTCCCGCAGCTAATTATTTACATCGGTTTTAGCCTGACGTTCTTTACCGTAATGGCCGTGGCGTCCATTTTTATCTTCCGCAAGCGCGCTGACTGGCAGCATCTGCGCGCGGTGAGCTTCCTCTACCCTCTAATTCCCGGCGCATACATTCTTGTCGGGTCGGCTACGATTATTTATGGCGTGATTTGGGCGCCCGTGCCGTCCATCGCCGCGCTCGCAACCATTTTGGCGGGCGGGCTGGTCTATCAGTTGAGTGCGCGTCATGCCGCCTGAGAGACGCCGCGTTCTGTATCTCCTGACAGCCGCTGTCGTCCTCTCTTATTTCCTGTTCTTCACCTGGAAAGGCATCGCTATGTACTTCGATGCCGATGACGTGATGAATCTCTACTTCGTCTGGACGAAGCCGTGGGCGGAAGTGTTTAAGGCCCTCATGTTCTACTGGAGCGATTTTTATCGTCCAATGGGCGGGCTGTTTTATCGGGCTGTTTTCGCCCTGGCGGGCTTCAATCCGCTGCCGTTCCATCTTGTCTGTCTGGCGATCGGGATATTCAACATCGGATTGTGCGCATGGTTTGCAAAATTAATTACGGGGTCAGAGAGAGTGGTGGCCCTGGCGGCTCTGATGTTCGCGTTTCAGCCGCGACTAATCGAGGTCTGGTACCGGCCGGCGGCAATTTACGATCTGCTTTGCTTCACCTTCTTCTATGTCGCGGCGTGTCTTTACATCGCGTCGCGGCGGAACAATGAGAAGTTGGGGCCATGGCGCGTAATCGCAATCCTGATCTGCTATATCCTCGCGCTCGATACGAAGGAGATGGCGGTGGCCCTTCCCGTAATTCTGCTGGCGTGGGAGCTACTGTTCGCGCGCGGCGGTCGGAAACGTCTGCGGCTCGTTACCGTGATGGCGGTGATGAATCTGCCCTATGTTTACGGCAAGACGCACGGAGCGAGCCTTCTCGCGAACAACCCTTTTTACAAACCCGAATATTCCTGGAATCGCTTCACTCATTCGTGGGCGCAGTACGTCAACTACATCCTGGTGCGCGAAACAATAGTTCCATGGAGCGCTATTGCGATCCTGCTTCTCCTTTTGGCGATAGCGATCGGTTGCCGGTCGCAAGTGCTGGGACTTGCCTGGGCCGTCATTGTGTTTGGCACACTTCCGGTTTCGTTTATTCCGTACCGCGGCGGCTTCGTTTTGTATATTGCGTGGGCGGGATGGGTGCTTTATGCTGCCGTTGTTCTTGTAATGTTGCAGGATCTGCTGCTTCGCTACCGGCCGCAATGGCGCGTGCCGGTCGCCTGCGTCATATTTGCGCTGGTCGGATGGCGGACCGGAAAGCTGAGTCTGCGCGAACAGCGAAAAGATCCACGCCCCTGGTTGTTCGACCCTCCGAAGAATATCGCGGCTATGACGACGCAAATGCGCGCTCTTCAGCCGACGCTGCCGCGCGGGGCGAAGCTTCTTTTCCTGGAGGATAGCTTCTCGACCGATGAATGGACACCGTATTTCGTTATGAAACTTGCGTGGCACGACGAGACGATGACGGTAGACCGGGTGAAGATGCTGGCGCCCAAAATTCCGGATCAGGGTAGTTATCAGTACATCTTCACGTACCATGACGGCCGATATAAGCGGTTAACACCTTAGCACCTCCGTTCGGCTCGCCAACGCTCAGGGCTGACCATTGCAGATGTGGGCGGCCAATCCTGGCTGGCGGTTCGAGTGACCACCGGCGCAGACTTTCCTGCGCCTTATCCGCGACAACCGGTGTTTTCTTTTGCGCTTCTGGTCGAGCCAGCTCCGGACGACGAAATCGTCAGGGCCGACCTCCGGCGTGACGGCAGAAAATTTCGAGTCTCGGGGCCAGCCACGACCGGCTGAGGCAGCTTAGTCCTATTCGACTTTAGAGCCAGCCCTGTTTTTCCAAATCGAGTAGTTTTCAGGCGGTTAGTTACTCTTAGTTTTCTGCTGCGGTATTGTTTGTTTGCCCTCGGTTGCTTTTGCCGCGGCCTCGGCGGCGGTAGCGGCTGCCGCGACTGCGCCGGGCTCCTGCTTTTGATATTGGATAATCAGCGTGACTCTGCGGTTTGAAGCGGACTCCCGATTTGACGGGTCGCGCAGACTTTGGTCTGCGAAGCCCCGCACCTGGGTGACCTGGTCGTCATGCACGCCGTGTTGCTGCATCCATCGGCGGGCAGCGTTCGCCCGGTCGGTGGAGAGTTCCCAGTTGGAATAATCGGCCCGGCCAAGAAATGGCTTCGCGTCGGTGTGGCCTTCCATGGTGATCTTATTCGGCAGCTTTCCGATTTCCTCGGCGAGAGTTTGCAGTAACTCTTTGCCGAAGGCCGTCGGGGCGGGGCTACCCGATTCGAAAAACATGCCCTTGTCGTCTTCTATGAGTTCGACTCGCAAACCTTCGCCGGTCACCGTGATTACGATGTGATCCTTGATCTTTTCAAGCGAGCCGGTATCTTTCACCGCCTGCTCAAGTTTTTCCTTGAGCTTTTTCATGTCATCTTTGTGAATCGCAAGGCTTTCGCTGCCTGCGCCGCGTAGCCCGTTGCCTATTTCTTTGCCGTGGCCCTTGGGATCGGTGAAGTAGCCTCCGACAGCCTTCTGAACCTGCTCACTGCTGCTCAGAAGCCAGAGAACAATAAACAAAGCCATCATAGCGGTGACGAAATCCGCGTAGGCTACTTTCCAGGCTCCTCCATGGTGAGCGCCGTGGCTAGCCTTTTTTCGTCTGACGATGACGATCTGCTGCGGCTGCATCATCAGGCGGCCTTCCCGGCCGGGGCCGCATTAGTACCCGGCGCGGCGCCCCCCTTGCAGGCCGTTTCCATGTCTTTGAAGGAGGGCCGGAGATCGTGTGGAATTGCCCGCCGCGCAAATTCGACCGCGATCATGGGCGCCATGCCTTTCGCAAATGCCATCAATCCCGCCCGCAACATCTGATAGAACTGGCCCTCGGCATCGATCGTCTTTTCGAGGTTTGACGCGACTGGAGATACCACACCGTAGCAAAGAAGAATACCGAGAAAGGTTCCGACAAGCGCCGCTGCGACTTTGTGTCCGATTTCCTCCGGCGGCCCCCCGAGGGCGCCCATTGTTATGACAACGCCCAAAACCGCCGCGACAATGCCAAGGCCCGGCAAAGCATCGGATACCGTGGCGAGAGCTCTCGCCGGTAACATTGCCTCGTGATGGTGGATATCGATATCGGATTCGAGCATGGCATCAAGGTCGTGGGGGGGCACCACGCCGGAAACAGACGTGCGCAGCGTATCGCACACGAAGTGCAGCATGTGGTGATCTTTGATTAGCTCAGGGTATTTAGAAAACACCGCGCTTTTATCCGGGTTTTCCACATCTTCCTCCAGCTTCGCCATGCCGCTCTTCCGCGCGAAAGTGAAGATGTCGTTGAGCATTCTGAGGCTTTCGAGATAGAAGGGTTTGGAGTACTTACTGCCCGAAAAAATCCCCAGGATGCACTTGAGTATTCTCATTACCAGCGGTAACGGGTTCGCAATCAGAAGTGTTCCGATGGCTGCGCCGCCAATGATGATGAGTTCCGCAGGCTGAACAAGAACCGCCAGTGAGCCTTTCTCCATGAGAAAGCCACCGATGATGGCCCCGAAGACGATGACGATTCCGATGACGGCGAACATTCTCTGCGGGTCTATCGGCGGGAGCAGGGGAAAACTTCAGGGACAGTTTTGCGATGGACTCTCGCGCGGTAAGTCTGCGCCGCGGTCACGCCAGTCCGCGGGCACGATTGCCGGCCAGGATTGCCTTACCCGCATCTTGCATAGGGCTTGCCACGTTTTCTAGGGTTTTGCCTCCCGCAGCCGCGCGATTTGGCTGAGAAGATAACCTTGCTCCGGCACGTTGGCCGTCTTCGCGGCGGCGGATTGGTAGCTCGCAAGCGCTGCCGGCGACATCTCCGCACATTTCCTGCAAATGGCCACGCACAGCGGTTAACCGGTGATTCCCCCGCAGGCGACCATCCGTATCGAACTTAGCCAGCAGTTCCAGGCCAGCTGACGGGCCTTGGACCATCGCCGTGGCAACGGCTTTGTTGAGACTGACCATCGGGTTATCCGACATCCGTTCGAGCATTCCGTAAAGAAACAGAATCTGCGGCCAGTCGGTGTCTTCCGGATTGACAGCTTCATCGTGGATGACGGCGATTGCGGCCTGAATCTGATACGGGCCAATGGAACCCCTCGGCAAGACCGCGCCAAGGAGCGCAACGCCTTCTTCGATTTTGTGCCTGTCCCAAAGGTTTCGATCCTGTTTGTCGAGTGGAATAGCCTCTCCTTGCGGTCCGCTGCGCGCAGCGTGGCGCGCATCTGTAAACAACATTAAGGCTAATAATCCAATAACTTCCGAGCAATTCGGCAAGTAACACTTGAGCACCCGCGAGAGGCGAATCGCTTCCGCCGCCAAATCAGGTCGCTGGAGGGATGCGCCTGAGCTTGCCGTATAGCCCTCGCTGAAGATGAGATAAAGGACGTGCAACACAGCGCGAAGTCGCGTCGCCGACTCCGCCGCGCCGGGTAGCTGAAACGAGACCTTCGAATCTTTGATAGTTTGTTTTGCGCGACTGATCCGCTGAGCCATAGTTGACTCCGGCACCAGATACGCGCGCGCAATTTCCGCTGTGGTCAGGCCACCAACCGCGCGCAGAGTTAGGGCGATGGCTGAGGAATCCGTGAGGGCTGGATGACAGCACATGTGGATCAAAATGAGCGTGTCGTCCTGTTGAGCCTGGTCAGACATGCGGGAAGCAGGCATGGTGTAACCGTGTTCCATTGCCGTGATCGACTCGCGGCGGCGCCTCGCGGCATCGGTGCGAACCTGGTCTGTGAAACGGCGGGAGGCAACCTGAATCAGCCACGCGCGCGGATTTTCCGGGACTCCCTCCCGCGGCCACTGTATGGAGGCGGCCAGAAGTGCTTCCTGGACGGCGTCCTTAGCGGCGGCGAAATCCCGGCAGCGGCGCCACGCAGCAGGTGCTCGAAATTGGGCGGCATCAGGACCTCGCTTTATGCGAACTCATCTCTCATGCGAATTCTTCGGGCGGGCCGCTCATGACCTGACGAACTTCAATGGGCATGTTGAGCGGCGCCCCGCCCTGCCCTGGAGCGGCCGATGCCCGTGCGGCAATTTCATAGGCGCGTTCGGGAGTTGGCACATCCACCATCCAATACCCGATGAGGAACTCCTTGGATTCGGGGAAGACTCCATCGGTGACAGGAGATCCGTCCTTCCCTGCCCGGATCAATTTCGCCTCAGTCGGCCACGCGAGGCCTTCGGCCGACACCAGTTCTCCGGACGCCTTCAGCTGTCTGTTCAGGTCCATCATGAATGCGATATGCCTCTGGATGTCCTCCTTCGGCCATGACATGATGCCCTTCGACGCGCTTTCAGCGTCCGCTTTCATCCCCATCATCAGTATGAACTTCACAGCGTTTGGTCTCCTTAACGTCGCCACGTTGTGTGATCACGTTTTCACAGAGCAGTCGGAGCTCGGAGGCCGTTCTCGACACGGCGTACAAATTTATTTCAGGCCAACCGCTCGGCGATGGCATCGGCATCGTACACGCAGCCGCCCCAGGTGCCGCCGCTTGCGTTCTGAAGAATTGCCCACAGGCGGGTATCGGCCGGGAGGCGCGAATCGGGAGCGAGGTCGGCCCTGGGAGCACGCTGGGCTAGTACTTCGTCTCCGGCAACCAGATTGACGGTTCCGGTCAGATTATTCCGGTCGATGACGATTTCGATAATGTCGCCTTCCAGCACCTTGCCAATAGGTCCGCCGGCGAGCGCTTCGGGCGTGATGTGGCCGATGCACGCGCCGGTGGAAACGCCGCTGAACCGTGCGTCGGTCAGCACCGCTACGTGCTTTCCGAAAGAGAGATACTTGAGGGCCGAAGTGATCTGGAAGATCTCTTCCATACCGGAGCCCATGGGCCCCCGGCAAATCAGCACGATCACGTCGCCTTCTTTGATGCGTTCCGGCCCGTTGCTCTTGATGGCCGCGATGACCGAGTTTTCGGTCTTGAAGACGCGGGCCGGGCCGCGCTTTCGATACACGCCGTCAGCATCCACCACCGTCGGATCTATGGCGGTGCTCTTGATGACAGATCCGCCTGGCGCGAGATTACCGACCGGGAATGTAACGGTTGAAGTGAGCCCGTTGCGGCGCGCGGAATCGGGGTCCATGATGACGTGCGCCGGGTCGATTCCATCCTTTTCCATGAGGACCTTGCGAACGGCGGCGCGCCGCTCAGACTGCTCCCACCAATCGAGCATGACGCCGAGTTTCTCTCCGGATACAGTCATGGCATTCGTATCGAGCAGCCCCGCGCGGCGCAGGTGCAGCATCACTTCGGGAACACCGCCGGCCATAAAAACCTGGACGGTCGGGAAGTAGCGCGGGCCGTTGGGCAGGGCGTCTACGAGGCGCGGAATTTCACGATTGATGCGGGTCCAGTCGTCAACCGTGGGCCGCCGCAGGCCGGCCGCGTGGGCGATGGCGGGCACGTGCAGGATCAGGTTTGTAGAGCCGCCAAAAGCGGCGTGGACGATCATAGCGTTCGCGAGCGATGCGTCGCTGAGCACCTTGTTCATGGTGAGTCCCATGGATTCGAGACGCAGAACCGCTCGGGCGGACCGGCGTGCCATATCGAGCCACACGGGCTGCCCGGATGGGGCAAGCGCGGTGTGGGTGAGAGACATGCCGAGGGCCTCGCCAACTACCTGCGACGTGGCGGCTGTGCCCAGGAACTGACATCCGCCGCCCGGGCTGGCACAGGCACGGCAGAGATATTCGGAGGCATCTTCGAGCGAGATTTCATCATGCGCGAAACGCGCTCCCACGGACTGTACGCGGCCCGCGTCTTCGCCCTGCTCGGCGAGAAGCGTGGTGCCGCCGGGAACCAGAATGCAGGGAAGGTTCGGTGTGCCCGCGAGAGCCATCATCATGGCGGGGAGGCCCTTGTCGCAGGTCGCTACACCGATGACGCCGTGCCTCGTCGGGAGGGAACGGATTTGACGGCGAAATACGGTGGCGGCGTCGTTGCGGTAGGGCAGGCTGTCGAACATTCCAACGGTGCCCTGGGTGCGACCGTCGCACGGGTCGGTGCAGTACGCGGCGAACGGAACTGAGTTGTGCGAGGACAGTTCCTCGGCGGCGGCTTCCATGAGCAAACCGACTTCCCAATGGCCAGTGTGATAACCGAGCGCGACCGCCGTTCCGTCGGGTCGTCGGATGCCCCCATGAGTGGAGAGAATCAGGACCTCTTTGCCGCCGAGTTTTTTCGGGTTCCAGCCCATGCCCGCGTTTTGAGCCCAGCCAAAGAGGTCTCCGGACGGGCGGTTGAGAAGCATTTCGGCGGTGATTGGAACGGAGCCCTGCGGGCCTGGCGCTTTGGATCTGATATCGAAAACAGATTCGTCTGAGTGGGTAATCTGATCTAGAGAGAAAGAGGGCATGGAAAGACTGATTGTATTCCCTGGGGGAGGTTCAGGGCCGTTTGCCAAATCATCCAGGCCGGAGTGTCTGGTGAAATTGCAGCCAAGCCGCCCCCCCGGCTGGAATCGAGGCGGGAACTGCGATGCCCCTGTTGGTGTCTATGCGAAAAAATGCCGCGCTTACCAATCGTCTTCATCCCCTTGTTGCTACTCGGCGCCGATCCGGCCGAACAGGTGACTAAGGAAATTGTCGCTGCCTATCAGCAGTCTCTGGACGGTTTGGCACGCGGCGATGCCGATGCCGCCCTGCGGATCGATACCGACGATTGGATCGGTATTACGGTTGGGCAGGCGCCCCGAACCCGCAAGGAGGTAGAGCCGTATGTACGGCGCGATATCGCCGGCATGAAGCCGCCCCCTGGCTGGTCGGCTGTCTGGAAGCCCGATTACGAGCGCAATGGTACTGCAACAGGAATCCAGATTTACGATGTGAAGCTCGAAGCGGATTCCGCCATCGTGCTCTGCCTTGTGGGCAGCACCCGAACAGAGATCATTGGCAACGAAGCACATAAGGTTTGGGGCGGTTCTCATGTCCGGGATACGTGGATCAGAACCGCGACCGGATGGAAGCGCCGGATGCATGAAAAGCTGACCGTGAATGAACGGATGGTTGACGGTCGGCCTGTCGGGCAGTAGCTACACCACGCCGTCACGGATTGCGAGTTTCACGATTTCGCCCAGGGAAGCCGCGGAGAGACGGTCCATGATGTCGGCCCGATGGCTTTCCGTGGTGCGCACGCTCATACCCAGTTGACTGGCAATTTCTTTGTTGCTCAGACCACGCGCCAGCAGACGCAAAACCTCCATTTCCCTGGGCGTTAGCAAGTATTGAACGGGAACCTGCTCTTCCGGACTGAGTTGGCATGCTGCTCGCATCGCCGAGTCCGAGGCGAAGAACGGTTCGCCGGAAAGCACTCTTTCGATTGCGGCCACGAGTTTCCGGGGGGCTTCATTCTTGGCAAGAAACGCGTTGGCGCCGGCGCGCCGAAGTTGCCGCATGACGGGGTGGGCCATGTGAACGCTCAGAACCAGAACCTTAATACCCGGATTTGTGGAGGTGAGATGTTCGGTCACCTGCAGGCCGTTGAGTTCCGGCATGGAGAGATCCACAATGACAACATCGGGGCGCAACGACTCGGCAAGATCGATTGCCTGCCTGCCATTGATGGCCTGACCGACCACTTTCCAGTCGGCATGACTCTCCTGCAGAACACTTACCAGCCCTTCGCGAACGAGTTCATGATCGTCCGCAATAAGAATCCGAATCATGCGGGCTTCAACCTTGCGGGCGCCGTTTGGGCGCGTTCGGTCCACAGCCGGGCCGAGCTTCCGGTCTGCCCCGGTTTTGGTTGCATGTCACCTCCGGCATTTCGAAGGCAGGCGAGGATAGTGGCGGAGGACAGCACAGCCTGGATGGCTGGATCGGCCAGCCGCGGGTTACCTAACTCCATAGAGTCGCCAGCCGCGCCACAGGAGAAATTAACAATGGTGGTGCCCCCGGCTCGCCTTGCGGACACGGGCTGCGCCAGCGCGCATTCCGCCCATATTTGAAGAGCCGCCAGAAAGATCGTGTTGGCCAGAGCACCCAAGCCGGCATTGTCACTCCACTGCGCCGACACGTCGAGCCCCGCGACGTCCCTAAGGTCCTCCACGAAACGGGTCAGTTCGGAAAAGCTTTCGTTAGTTGCCACCGGTGAGAGCACGTGCATCAAGGCTCTTAGGTCGCTGTTGCAGGAGTCGCAAACATCCATTGCCGTTTTCAGAGCCGGAGACGTACCCGCCGGGGATTCCCGCTCCATTTTTCCGAGCAGCATGGACAGCCCGACAAGGTCCTGACACGTTGTGTCGTGAAGGTGCGACGCGATAGAGTTCCGGATCGCCTGCTGATCGCGCAGATAACCGGTTTCAGGGGGTTTTACGGTGAGAAGCCAGCCACCGGTCATTCGCTGAAGAGAAAGCGCGGCGGGGAACGTCTCACCGCTTGAACACGCCAAAATGCAAAAAGCGGGGGCTTCGGGGTCTGTTCGCGCAATCAGTTCGCCGGGGCGAAATCCGACCGGGAAAACAGATTCAATTGCTCTGAAATCGCTGTGCGCAACAGTTTGAAAGCATCGGGTAAACGCGTCGGTACAGGCTTCCACCTGCCCGGAATCGTCGAGCAGTAAATGGGATTCACAGGGCTTATTGGCAGTCATTTTGCTACGACACCTCCTTCTGGAGAAGCGTTACTATCATAGTGGAATCAAATTATACAAGAATCATAATGTTGCAGATTACACCATAGAGGGGGTCGGTTTAAACCCCGTAAAGACTTTATTTATTTCCCAATACAGAAAGTGGAGAAGATTCGATTCAGGATATCGTCGGCCGTGGTAGCGCCCGAGATGGCATCGAAGGGTCTGAGCGCGCAATAGAGATCGAGAAGGATGAGTTCGTGCGGATATCCGGCAGACACGGCCTGCCTGGCTTTACCCAGCATTTGCGCCGCATCCTCCAGGAGTTGTTCGTGTCGAACACTGGTGATGAAGCCGCCCTGCAACTCCTGAATTCCCTCGGGAGCAAGTGCCCGGATGATGGCTTCCCGAAGAGAATCTATTCCCTCACCGGTGAGGGCGGAAACGGCTAATTCGCCCGCGCCGGGGGAGTAGCCGGGCAGATCGGATTTGTTGGCGACCACCAGACAGCGACCGGTTTGACGAGCCCGGGCGACGAGCGCAAAATCTTCATGCGAGCAGGCCGCGACGCCATCGAGCACTACCAGAGTCAGATCCGCGTCGGCCATTGCCTGAAAGCTTCGTTCGATTCCAAGGGATTCGATGAGTTCACCCGTTTCGCGAATTCCGGCAGTATCGAGCAGCCGAACGGGGATTCCGGCGAATTCGGCGGTTTCCGAAACAAGATCGCGCGTGGTGCCGGCGATGGCGGTTACGATAGCGCGCTCCTGCTGTAGAAGGGCGTTAAATAGACTGCTTTTGCCAGCGTTCGGACGCCCCACGATGGCGAGGGAAAAGCCATTGCGGACCAGATTCCCGTAGACGAAACTACGCGCCAGGGCCGATGTATCTCGCAGTATCGGGTCGAGGCGGCGCAGAATGTCGGTCGCGGGAGCGATGCTGATGTCGTCCTCCGCGAAATCGATTCCGGCTTCGAGCAGCGAGATAAGTTCGAGTAGTTGGGTTTTGATAGGCGCCAAACGGCGCGATACTGAGCCCTGCGTTTGCAGAGCGGCAATCCGCGCCTGATAGAGGGTGGTGGCGTCAATCAGATCGCGGACGGCTTCGGCGCGAGGGAGATCGATCCGGCCGTTCAGATATGCCCGGAAGGTGAACTCGCCCGGTTCCGCAAGCCGGGCTCCCAGACTGGCGGCGCGCTCCAGACAATGACGCAGGACGATCGGGGCTCCGTGGCAGGAGATTTCGATGACATCCTCGGCTGTATAAGAGCGCGGCGCTGCGAACCACGTGACCATCACTTCATCCACGAGCAGGCCCGATTCGTCCGTCAGTTCACCGATTGTGGCTCTGCGCGGAACGAGTGGGTGTTTGAGGCGAACGCAGGTTTTGGCGATGGACCGTGCTTCGGGACCGGAGAGCCGGACGATTCCGATTCCGCCTCTGCCTGGAGGCGTGGAAATTGCGGCAATGGTGTCGCGCAGGTTCATGATTCCGGACGGCCGAGGGACACAGGTGGACGCGGATAAAGAAGCAGGAACGGATGTCGCTTAGCGGTCTCGTCCTGGAGGGCGGCTGCCGCCGCGCCTGTCGTCTCGCCGGGGCGGACCGCCTGGCCGGCGGTCCCGGCCACCTGGACCTCGTCTGTCATCCCGTCTTGTATCGTCACGAGGGCCTCCACCGTAATGGGGCGCTGGCAAGGGTGGCAGATCGGGAATGGAAGCCATGCCGGCGGGGTATATTACGACGCCCCGCTGAGGGCCGGCGCCACAGCTTTCGCTGCGCACTTCTTTTTCATTGCGGAGCGCGATATGCACCACGCGGCGCTCGCGGCTGTTCATGGGGTTGAAGCGGAAATACGTGCCCGAGTGCTTCACTTTTTCGGCCGCCGCCAGAGCGCTGATCCGAAGCTCTTCAATGCGAATGGCCCGATAGTCGTTGGCATCGAAAGCAACCCGCGAATGATCGTCGGAATGCATTCGCAGCACTTCCTGCGTGACCAATTCCAGGGCGAGCAGCAATTCGGCGCGATTGGCCAGCAGCATTTCCACGTCTTCGCCCTGAAATTTGACGAGGAGATCGGGGTTTTCAAACTCCGGATTGCTGGTATCGCCGGGCTCCAGCCTGAAAGTCAGATTAAAGCCTGCGCCGTCGATGATCTGCCGGAGAAACTGCTCAATCCGGGGGCCAGTTTCGTGAACCGAGTACTTTTGCGTCAAGCTCGCTTCCTGCCGTCCTTTGATGATGTTATGGATTTCTTTGGAGCGGCCGTTAGTGCAACGGGACCCGCTGTTTTATTGAAAAACCATTGCTGCGCGATGCCAACCAAATTGCTGGTTAGCCAGTATAGCACCAGGCCGCTCGATGCCGGCCAGAAGAAGAAGCCGTACATCAGGGGCATAAACTGCATCACTTTCTGCTGCGCCGGATCGCCCCCGGTCATGGGGGTCATTTTCTGCATCAGGAAACTGGAGACGATCATCACGATGGGCAGCACGCGAATCGCGTAATGCTCGGGCTGCGAAAGATCGGTCACCCAGAGCCAATGGGCGTTGCGCATTTCAATCGCGACCGAAAGAACCTTGTAGAAAGCCCATAGGAACGGGAGCTGAATCAGCATGGGAATACATCCGCCCATCGGGTTCACCCCATGTTTCTTGTAAAGATCCATGGTTTCCTGCTGCTTGTTCGCAGCCCGCGGGTCGCTCATGCTGATGCCCTTGTACTTGTCGTTGATGCGGTTCAGTTCCGGCTGCAGGGACTGCATTTTCCGCATCGATTTCAGGTTCGCCAGCTTGAGCGGGAACATGGCGATGTTGATCAAAATAGTGACCAGAATAATGGCCCACCCGTAGCTGTGAACGTAATTCGCGTTCATCCACTGCAGGATCAGGAAAAGCGGCTTGGCGATAAAACCGAAGAAACCCCAGTCGATTACGTCCTGCAGACGTGGATTCACCTTCCGAAGCTCTTCCAGTTCCTTGGGGCCGACGTAGATGCCCAACTGATTTCGCGCCTCGCCCCCAACGGCAAAGCCGGGGAACTGCTGATCGGAGGCATCGGCGCTCGAAGGAACCGAATCGTTGAAGGTCGTGGTCTGAAGAGGCGTGTTCGGAGGCGGCAGAAACAAGGCGGTAAAGTACTGATCTTCTATGCCCGCGAAAGTGAAGTTGCCGTCCGCGCGAACGGGGCCGTTCTTCGCAGCCTTGGCGGCTTCCGTGACCAGCTTTCGCTTTTCGGAATCGAACCGAATGTTTTCCTGATGGCCGGCCGCGCCCGTGACAGCAACATCGCCGAATCCGCCGCGCCACTGAATCAGGTGCGGAATACCCGCGCCGTTCAGTTTCACTTCATCGGCAAACTGAACCATATAGCCGTCGCGCTGAAAAGCAAAGGTCTTTTTGGCGGTAGTGTGGCCGTCAGAGAAATCGTATTCGAGGGTCAATCCGTCGGCGCCCGGATGCGGCACCCACAGCGCTTTGTCGAGATTGGTGGAAGGTTGCTGGCCGCGGAAATCGTAAGTGAACGGGAAACCGACCTTTTGGGCTCCCTTCGCGTTTACCAGCTCAAGCGGTTTTCCATCGGCGTCTTTGTAATTGCGAAGCGTCCAGCTCTTCACTACAGCCCCGCGGTTAGAAAACAGGACACGATACACGCCGGTGTCGAGCGTCCATTCGCTTTCCTTCACGTCGGCGATCACACCGGCGGCGGGTTGAGATTCACCGGCGTTCGGCGTTTCGGCCGTTGCCGCCGGCGCAGGCGCTTCCGTGACTGCGGTCGCCTTCGGAGTTTGTACGGCCGATTTGACGGGAGCCACCGGCGGCGGGGGCAGAAAACCCAGTTTCCGGCCGATGTAGGGGTAACCGACAAGAATCAGTCCGGTGAGAACAAACACCAGAACCATGCGCACTTCGTTCGAAAGCGATTTCTTGTCGTTAATAGGAGGGGTGGGAGAACTCATTCAGTTTTGATATTTCCAGGGCTCTCTTAATTGTGAGCCGTGCGCGGGACGGGATCGCAGCCACCTTCATGGAAGGGATGGCAGCGACCGAGCCGTTTGATACCGAGCCAGATACCTTTCGCCGGCCCGTGCAGTTCGATCGCCTGACGCATGTAATCCGAGCACGTGGGATAAAAGCGGCAGGCGGATGGCAGCAGCGGCGAAATCACGCGCTTGTATCCGGTGAGCAGCCCTCCAAGGGCGGCGGTAACAATTTTCCGCACCGTATAAAAAGACGCCTCACTTCGGCCTGAAGTTCGGCGAATGTGCAGTCGAGAGTCTTGCGGCGAGGATTGATGACGATTGACCACTCGGAACTCAGTTGCGCCAGATCGAGCCGGACGGCTTCCCGGACACGGCGTTTGAGGCGGTTGCGAATGACGGCTTTACCAAGCGCCCTTGGTGTAGTGAAACCGATTCGGGGGCTGGTTTGAGCACGGTCGGCAAGGCAAAAGGCAGCGAAAAGGGGACACGAAAAGCGCGTCCCCTGGTCATAAACTTTTCGGAAGTCGCTGTTGCGAAGCAGCCGTACACTTTTGGGAAAGCCTCTGGATTCTGGAGGACCGGAAGTCAAAAAAACGCCGGAATCCGGTTAGCTCTCCGAACTTACGGTCAGTTTCTTGCGGCCCACAGCCCGACGGCGGGAAAGCACAGCCTGGCCGTTAGCGGTCTTCATGCGGGTCCGAAATCCATGCACTTTGGCGCGGCGACGGTTATTCGGTTGGAAAGTACGTTTCGGCATTATCTTCTTTTCTTAATTGGGGTGGGGAACTTCAAGCATACACTATTACCGCCGTGCCTTGCTCGAGCGCCCTATCGCAATGATACCAAAACGGTTCGGTGCGAGCGAAATGCATATATCCGGGTTCAACGGGCCACGAGAATAGCAGTCTGCGTGTTGAAATGCTGAGGCGCTGGCATGGGCAAGTGCCAATTTCGGGTTCCAAACAATTTTTTGTGCCGAAAAGGCGTAGGGACCGTCGCAGTTTTGTCACTCACGGTATTTGGTTTCTGAAGCCAGATTCCAGGCGCTTTACGTCGCACTCACCGCCAGGGCATTCCTCCTTGACGAGTGCAAGTAGCGGCTGGCCCATTGATCGCAAGGCGACGGTAGCTACGGACATGCAATGCGAATCATTCGATCGGCAAACTCGTCACGCCGGAAACGCCGTTGCAATTCAAGAGGTGACTGATTTCGCCATTGAGGACCCTCCGGCTGTTTTCCTCTGTCTCCAGCTGCTGTTGCTGAAGCAATCTGGCTTCAGATAGCAAATTCAAACGCACCCCGAGTTCTGGCGGTTTTGGCGGAGGCGGTTTAACATAATTGTTCGCCTCTGGCCGCATGCCTTTCGAGCATACCGAATTGTCAATCACTCGCCTGCTCCGTCCATCTTTCATGGTCTGTCGATTCAACACATTCCAGCCCCTTCGCCGGTTACCCGCGTATCCGGACTTCTCCGCCGGCGCCTTGTGGCGCATAGTGCGGAGGCGGCCTGAGCGCTTTGGACTCGCGGGATGGTCGTATCGAGCACAACCTCACGGACGTCAATCGCGTGGTGGCCGCATGCCGATCCTGACATGTCGAAGAGCAAGCGGCAACAGAACAAATCGGGAAATAGTCAGGTCATAGCGACCGGTGAGCCGGAAAGCAACTGTTACCCGGTCGGGTCGCTCGAAATGAAACGGCTACTCATTCGCTGAGTAGCCGTTTCGCTTTTAGGCGGTCGCCTCTGGGTACCACCGAAAAGAGCTCCGGCCTGGGATGCCGGGCCGAACATTCGAAAATCGCCCGGTCGCATACCGCATTCACGTAACGGTCGGGGCGGGGCACGGGGTTTTCAACGGCCGTCATTGTTACAAGCAGGGAACGCGACGGCGGCAGCGTCCATAGCGCTGGCGATCTGATCTATAACGTCCTCAATGCTGTAGCCGTCGCGGATCGCGCGGCTTTGGTAAACGTGCCTCCCGATGAAAACAACGCGGCTACAATCGGCGGGTGACCGCGAGCGCAGCGCTCGTCGTTGATCGCGGCGAGTTGCGCGACAGTGAGGCCCTATTACTACCAGATCGGCGCGGTTGCCGTTTTGGAGCCGTTCGAGGTTGGCGCGGATAAGTGCGGCGGCTTCTTGAGATAACGGCATGGACCGAATCTGAAAGGATAACGTGGCTATTTAGTTCTGAATGGATTCCTGAGCGTGCCGGTCGGATCGAACCTGACCCGGTTCAGGCGTCCAAGGCAATCGCTTCCCGGATAGCCTCCGCAAGCGCAATTTCCGTCTGAGCGGTACTGACAAACAATTCCTGACGCGCACCGTTCGCCAGCGCAATGCATTTCCAGCCGTTTTGAGTCGGCACGGTAATCCGGATCTTGACCGTCCCTTTCGCATCGCGCACGGGCCGGATCACGCCGGGAACGATCGAACGGATATCTTCCCTGGCAACAAGTCGCAGCAGCACCGGCCGAAGGTCGTCCAGAATATGGTGTTCGATCTTCAGTTTTCCCTGCGCGGTACGCAGCCGGAATGACATAGGCGAAGTGCGGGGTTAGGCAAGACCCGTCCGTATACTTAGAATACGTGACCCACAAAATTACTCTGATTCCCGGCGACGGTATTGGTCCCGAGGTCGCTGATGCGACGCTTCGCGTCGTGGAGGCAACCGGAGTCCGCGTCGAGTGGGACCGCGTGGACGCCGGTATTGTCGCAGAGAAAAAGACCGGGAAATACCTGCCCGAGACCGTTTACGAATCGCTGGCGAAGACGAATGTGGGCCTGAAGGGACCAGTGGGAACGCCGATCGCGAGCGGCCATCCGAGCGTGAACGTGGCTTTGAGGAAGCGGCTGAATCTCTTCGTCAACTTCCGGCCGGTGCGTATGCTGCCCGGACTAAAAACGCGTTTTGCGGATTTGCCGATTGATCTGGTGATTTTTCGCGAGAATACCGAGGACCTTTATTCGGGAATTGAACATGAAGTGGTTCCCGACGTGGTGGAGAGCCTCAAAATCATTACCAAAACCGCGAGTATGCAGATTGCAAAAGCGGCGTTCGAATACTCGGCGCGCGAAGGGCGCAAAAAGGTGGTGGCGATTCACAAGGCCAACATCATGAAGATGAGCGATGGCCTGTTTCTGCGCTGCTGTCGCGAAGTTGCCGCTGGTTTTCCGCAAATCGAATACGGCGAGCTGATTGTGGACAACGCCTGCATGCAACTGGTGATGCGCCCGGAGACTTTCGACGTTCTGGTGCTTCCGAATCTTTATGGCGATATCGTGTCGGATCTGTGCGCGGGGCTGGTGGGCGGTTTAGGGATTGTGCCAGGAGCGAATCTTGGCGAATCCGTGGCGGTATTCGAGGCAGTTCACGGGTCGGCGCCGGATATCGCGGGCAGGGGTTTAGCGAATCCCACGGCCCTGATGCAGTCCGCCCGGCTGATGCTGTCGCATTTGGGTGAGCGCGATGCCGCCCTGCGGATGCAGAGGGCGATTGAGGCGGTGTACGGGGAAGGTAAGCACCTGACGCGCGATGTTGGGGGGACCGCCGGTACCGCTGAATTTACCGATGCGGTGATTGGGAAATTGTAGTCAGGCGTTAGGCGGCAAAGCCCACTCTACTTCGGACATTTTCCGGCCGCAATGATTGTCCGCCGCCACCCGAAACAGAGGGACAGGCACCGAAATCCCGCCTTGACCTGGCCTTCTGAAAGCCCAACCGCGGTCGGTGCGGGCGACAAAGGCGCCACAGCGTCGCGGTCCAACGGCAGCAGCCCGATAGAATAGCGGTGGCGATGCCCGCACCTCTCGATCTGATTGTCGAAAAATTGCGCAAGGCACTGGGGTCGGATCTCGTATCCGTGATTCTCCACGGGTCCGCCGCTATTGGAGACCGGCAGGAGAAATTTTCCGACTACAACGTCTTATGCGTGCTGCAGCAGGTCACTCCGGCGCAGTTGCGCGCTACCGAACCCGTATTTCGCTGGTGGCGCGAGCAGGGTAACCCTTCGCCTCTGCTGCTGACGGAGCATGAGATTCTGACTTCCGCCGACTGCTTCCCCATCGAGTTCCATGATATTTGCGACCATCACCGGGTCCTGTACGGCAGGGATATCGTAGGCGGCCTTTCTATCGCGGACACGTCTTATCGCGCACAGGTTGAGCACGACCTTCGCGCCAAGCTTCTGCGGCTTCGCCAGAAGGCCTCCGGTATACTTTCGGATAATGATGTGCTTCGCCGTCTGCTGATCGATTCAGTGTCTACGTTTTGTGTACTGATCCGTCACACGCTGATTCTGCATGGCCTCAGAGCACCGGCGAAAAAACGCGAAACCATCGCGATGGCACAAGAGCAGCTCGGCATTGACCCGGCGCCATTTCTTACCCTTCTCGATCTGCGCGAACAAAAGCGGAAGGCGAAAGATGTAGAACCCGAGGGTTTGCTGGCGGCCTATTTGAAAGAGATCGGCAGGGTCATCGACCGTGTGGATGCTCTGGGGTCTTAGTTGTTGGGTGTGAGGAGCAATATCCGATGAAAACCGGCACAATCGTTCTGATCGCGGTGGGTCTCGCCCTGGTTCTCGGCGGCTGTGGATTCGTGCAAACGCGCAACAAGCTGGCTATGGAGCGGGAAGCAATTAACGCGGAATGGAGTCAGGTGGACGCCGACCTGCAGCGGAGAGCCGATTTGATTCCAAATCTGGTGGAGACGGTGAAAGGTTACGCGAAGGAAGAGACCACGATTTTCACCGAGCTGGCAAATGCTCGCGCCGCAATGGCCGGCGCTCGTACCCCCGCCGAAAAGATTGAAGCGAATAACCAGGTTTCGAGCGCGCTGGGGCGTTTGCTCGTGGTGGCTGAAAATTACCCCAATCTGAAAGCAAACGAGAATTTCCGGCAGTTGCAATTCTCACTCGAAGGCACCGAAAACCGCATCCTCCAGGCGCGGCGTCGCTATAATGACGCCGTCAAATCCTACAACACCGATATCAGTCTGTTCCCCGGCAATATAGTCGCTTCGCTCTCGGGATTCCAGCGGGAGGACGCGTATTTCAAAACCGAACCGGGTGCCCGAACGGCGCCGAAGGTCCAATTTTAACGGTCGCCCGATGCGCGGCTTCCAAAATCCAAACTAAGAAAAACATAATGAGCACACCGCAAACCTCCGTCCCGCATTTTGCAAACTACATCAACGGCGAATGGGTATCGAGCCCCAAATCGTTTGAAAACCGCAACCCCGCGAACACAGATGAAGTCGTAGGAACCTTTTCAAAAGGCTCCGCGGCGGACATGGCGGCCGCGGCCGATGCCGCTCAGGCTGCTTTTGCAGGGTGGGCCGCAATGCCTGCGCCGGCGCGCGGGAACATTCTTTTCAAAGCCGCGGATATCCTGGAGAAGAAATTCGACCAGCTCGGCGCGGAAATGACCCGCGAAGAAGGCAAGACTCTTCCCGAGGCAAAGGGCGAGGTTCGCCGGGCCATCAATATCTTCCGCTATTTCGCGGGTGAGGGTTCGCGGATGGACGGCGTGATGGTGCCTTCCGAACGCGAGCGTGTGCATGTCTTCGCGATCCGGAAACCGATCGGCGTGGTAGGCCTGGTAACGCCCTGGAACTTCCCCATTGCCATTCCCGCTTGGAAAATGGCCCCCGCACTGATCTGCGGCAACACGATTGTGGTAAAGCCCGCGTCGGTGTCTCCGCTCTCGGCATGGCGCCTCGTGGAAGCCCTGCATGAGGCCGGCATACCGAAAGGCGTTGTGAACTTTGTTGCGGGGTCTGGCGGTGAACTCGGTGAAGCGCTGGTAAACGCAAAACCCGTGAAGGCGATTTCATTCACTGGCTCGAATGATGTCGGCAACTGGCTTCACGCCGAAGCAAGCAAGCGCCACCTGCGCATTCAGTTGGAAATGGGCGGCAAGAATCCGACGGTGGTTTTAGCCGACGCGGATCTGAAGTCCGCTGTGGAAAACGTCTGCAATGCCGCCTTCTTTTCTACGGGCCAGAAATGCACCGCCACCAGCCGGGCCATCGTGGAAGACGGCATTTACGATCAATTCGTAGCGGCTCTCGTCGAACGCACGAAGAAACTGACCGTGGGCGACGGCATGAAAACGGGAATCGATATCGGGCCGTGCGTGGATAAAGCGGCGCTCGATACCGTGATGAAGTACATCGGGATCGCGAAGAAGGAAGGCGGTGAGCCACTCTGCGGCGGCAAACACCTGTCGGGCGGCGATTACGACAAGGGCTTCTTTGTGGAACCCACCATTTTCGGGGACGTGAAACCTGAGCACACCATCGCCCAGGAAGAAATCTTTGGACCCGTACTCGCCATCATGCGCGCCAGGGATTACGAGGACGCCATGCGGATTGCCAACGATATCCCGTTCGGGCTCTCGTCATCCATCCAGACCTCGAACCTTTCACGCGCGATGGATTTTGTTTATCGCGCCGAAGCCGGACTTCTCACTATCAATCTTCCGAGCGCTGGCGTAGAATATCAGCTTCCCTTCGGCGGCACGAAAGATTCAAGCTTCGGACCCAAAGAACAGGGCCCGGCCGCTTTCGATTTTTACAGCGACTTCAAAACCATTTACCTGAAGTACTAACGGACTGACTACGACATGCATCTGGGACAGATTAGGCACGACGGCGCAGTGATAGCCGCGATTTTCGAGGGCGGCCAGGCGCGGCCGATACCCGCCCACACCCTTACAGACCTCATTAACCGGTCAGAGACCGAGGGCAAGACGATTCACGAACTCGCGTCGCGTCTTGCCAGCCGCCATCCGATCGAGGCGACTCCGCTCATTCCGATTCATCCCGCCGAGGTCTGGGCTTCGGGCTGCACTTACGAGACCAGCGCCGCTTTCCGTGATGGGGAAACGGTGGAACTCGATAAGGGTACGCGTGAAGGGATGTACGCGTATGTTTACCGGGAGCCTCGCCCCGAGATTTTTTTCAAAGGTACGGCGCGCGTCTGCGTTGGCCCAGGCCAGCCGATCGGCATTCGCTCGGATTCGAAGTTCACCGCTCCGGAACCGGAATTGGCGGTGGTGTTGGGGCGCAAGGGCAGGATTGTGGGCTACACGCTCGCCAATGATGTTTCCGCATGGGATATTGAGCGGGAGAATGCGCTCTATCTGCCGCAATCGAAGGTGTACACGGCCTGCTGTTCGCTTGGCCCCGTGATGGTCACCACCGATGAGATCACCGATCCCTATAACCTGCAGATGACATGCGAGATTTTGCGCGACGGAGTTGTTCGCTTTTCAGGCGCGACTTCCACCGCGAAACTTCACCGGAAAATTGAGCAAATTGTCGAGTACTTGATTCGCTCTAATCCTGTGCCCTGCGGCAGCGTGCTTTGCACCGGCACGGGAATCATCGTGACTGAAGAAGTGGCGCTCGCTCCGGGCGACGTTGTGCGGATACGGATTCCCGAGATTGGGGAACTGGTGAATACGGCGGCTGTCGTTTAGGGGTCTAACGGAAGCTCGACTGGAATGTAGGAACAGGCGAAATGTCAGACTGGCAACGGCGGCGATATTGCCGATCCCGAACTCCAGGGGAGGCAAACTCGCGATTCGTGGTACCCGCCCTGTCGGTCGCGCTGATCCTGGAGTGCCTGGGAAACGGAATGTCGCTTGAGGACAGCAATGAGGCATTCCAAGGAGCGTTTCCATTAGGCGCACTCCCGGAAGTTATGCGACGCGGCTGAGAATCGCGGCTGGAAAGCACTTCGCAACGGCGAGCGTGTCGCTGCGGCGGTGCGGGGCGGATTCGACCGTCTTGTGAACAAGGACCGACTCTTCGCTGAAATCGGCATCACGAATCGGCATCACGAATCTGGCGTCCTCACCGAAAAATCGGCATCGTGGCTCGTGATGCTGCCACAGCTTCCCTCGCAAACCCTGGAACCTTTGCGCGGGCGTAGGCCGCACAGCCAATTCGGCCGGTTCCCGGCCAAATCGTAAACTGGCCCTAAATCGAGATTTGTCAGCGGCCCCACCCAGGTCGATACCGCCGCCGATAATCGACCGGCGCACGGGCTCCGGTTTCGGCTGGAAATCCCGGGAATTTGGTGTCAAAACGCCAAGCTGGTTTGCCTGCTCACTGAAGCCTGGTGAGTCTAATGCGTGGATCGGATCTAACGCGCTATCTTGACACGCTACTCTCAAGACATGCCGTGTCTGCTGGTGATCTTGATTATGGCGTTTCCGCGGGTCGTGCTCTTTTGCATGTGGCTGTTCACCAACATGCTCGACCGCGCGTATAACGGTTTGCTCATTCCGCTGATCGGTTTCATCTTCCTGCCGATCACCACTATTGTTTATGCATGGCTGGTAGACAGCCATCGCCCAATTGCGGGGATCAACCTGGCATTCCTTGTGATTGCTGTGTTGCTCGATGCGGGTTCGCACGGCGGAGGCGGCAGGTATTATCGACGGCGCGTCGATTAACGTCAAAAACGGGCCTCCGGGAATTCGGAGGCCCGCCCGTTTAAGCAAACAACCGTACCTTGGTCGGTTTCGCTTAGAATGTGAACCGAACCGAGAGACGGATGTTGCGTGGGGTCTGGAAAACCTGCGGCAAACCATAACGGCTGCCGAGAGTGAGAGGGGCCTGAACGCCGGCGAATGCGCCCTTGCCGTTCAGGGCGTCGATGTAGTTATACCCGTTCAGCAGCTTGCCCCAGTCGACCAGAGGATCGCCGGAGAAACGAGAAGCGCGGGTAGGGCTGATGAGGCCGGCTCCGTTGCCGGCAGTCACGTATTCGTTCACCGCGGTAACCGCATGCTGGTTGAGCGCGTTGATGACGTTCAGTTCAAAACCCAGCCGGGTGCTTTCACTCGTCCTGATCTCGTGATGAACCGACAGGTCCGATTGGATATAGGCGGGAGTTCGCGCACCCATGATCACGTCGCCCTTGACGATGTCACCATTGGCCGCGCGCGTCAGCTGGACAAAGTTACCGCGCCCTTCCGCCCACTGGCAAGCCGAGCCGGAGCCAACCACTGAAAGGCAACTGCTGATCGGAGTGCCCTGGTAAATGGTCTGAGCGATGCCAAAGGTGGTGGTCATCCTCATCCACTTCAGCGGAACGTAACCGAATGCTTTGGCAGTGTTGGGGCGATCGGTTCCAAGAACGCCATCGTCCGGCTTACCGCTGGGCAGATAGGTCTGTGTCGGAATATCGAAAGCGCGGCCGTTATTGGGTGCATGGCGTCCGCCACCGCCATCGGTTGGATCGGTGTTGGTGAGGCCGGCATAATTACCCGTCAGCCGGCTGTAGGTGTATGCGAAGGTTCCGAACCACTTGCCCGTGGACACCTTCGAAATGCTGAATTCAACTCCGTCATAGCGGCGAATGGCGCCGATTACAGGCGGGCATTCCGCGCAGAACGGCGTGGTGTTCAGATAGTTGACGCCGGCGGCGTTTGGAATAACGGTCGGGCGATGCAACAAGTCGGCGAACGTGGAACCAGGGTTGCCAATGTAGAAACCAAGGTTGTCCGTAATGGACATGTCTTCAATCGTGTTGTCCAGGCGTTTGCGGGCGTAACGGCTCGCAAAAGTGTACTGGGAAGTGATCGCCCAGTCGGCGCCCGCAACGAATTCATGCTGCTGCATCGGCTTGAAATTCGGATCGATCGCGGGGTCGCGTGTGTCTGCCTTGGTGGCTCGATAGTCAACGTTCTCAATAAACCGACCCGTTACGCCGGGGGCCGCACCGGTTGCCGGGCAACCGCCGCCGCCATTATAGGTTGGCGTAATGGACGTGTAGTTTGTGTTGTCGGCGGCGTAGACGCAGTTGTGCCAATAATCGCTGCCGAACGAACCGCGCGCCAGGCCCATCTTTGTAACGTCGAAGAACTTGCCATAGCTGGCATAGATCTTCACCTTCCCGTTATGCAGCAAGTCGTACGATCCGCCGATGCGGGGCGCGATCTTCTGGCCAAAGCCGAATTCCACAGTCGGGAATCTGTTCGCGTCGTATGGCGGCTGCCGTTCCTGATCGAAGCGAACGCCAATATTCAGCGTGAGGCCATGCCCTACATTCCAGGCATCCTGCACATAAATTGCGTGCGCATATTGTTGCGTGCCGCCCGTGTTGGTGACGCCTGTTCCGACGACGAAATAGCCATATAATCCCTGGCAAGCCGTTGCGCCGGGGCCATACGTGGCCTTATTTGCATTGATGATGGTATCGCAGGCCGTCGTGCTGGTTGCGGGCGAGTAACTCTGCCCGTAGTTCAGATCCACGCGGCCACCCTGAAAGTTCGTGAGCACCTGATTCTCCTGGCGCTGCATGAAGTAGCCGCCTTTGAAAGTGTGCGATCCCAGCAGATTGCTTACGAAGTAAGACGCGTCCACGTTCAGGCTGTTCCGCTTGTAAGCATCGTAGACAGTAGCGAGGTTGTTCGGAATATTGGCGAACCCGCTCGAGTTGAATGCGGAAGCCGGAAACGGATTGCCCGCGAGGTCTTTGCTGTTCGCGTTCACGGAATTCTGATAGACGTAGCGGGTGCCGACAGGCGTTCCGCGCTGCTCGTTGTTATAGAAGAAGTAACCATAGCGCGCGGAAACCGTAAGCTTCGAAGTGGGTGACCAGTCGCCGCCAAACGAATACAGAGAGTTCGGGTTGACGTTACCCGTATCGGAACGGAAGGTATTCGGGTCCGTGCTGGCTCCCGCGTTCAGCTGGTTTGTGATGCTGTCCGGCTGACCAAGCTGGCCTGTGGATCGGTAATAACCGTAGTTCCACGAAGCGTACACATTCAGCGTGTTCGTGACATGGTAATCCAGACGGTTAAATGCGTTGTGCGAAATGGAGGATTGGGTCAGGGTGCGCGGGCCGGGGTTCGCGCCCGTAAAGCTGGTGACGCGCCGAATGGTATCGAGCGCCGGAACGTAGCTGCTGAAAATCCAGAGCCTGTCTTTCAAAAGCGCGCCGCCGATTGAATAGCCGGGTTCCAGAATCGTCCGGTGGTCCTTCTTCGGCACATAATACTGAGGTGTGCCATCGAGCCTGGCGGCGTTGTTCAAACCGGCCAGCGTGGGGTCGAGCCGAAGGCCGCAAACCGTGCTGAAACCAGCGATGAACGTGTTCGCGGAGCCGGAAGTCAAGCCGCTGGCGCAAGGGTCGTTCGCATTGAGAGCGTTGGTCTGAAGGTGGCCCACCAGTGCTCCGTGCCAGTTGTTTGAGCCGCGCTTGGGAACCGCGTTTATGACGCCGCCAATGGCGCCGCCAAATTCAGCCTCGAAGCTGCTCGATTTCACTTGCACTTCCTGCACGAACTCCATCTGGAAGTTTCGGCCCACACCGCCCACGCGAACGTCAGTGGTGTTGATTCCATCCACCAGATACACGTTTTCAGAGTCTGTGGCGCCATCGATCTGGAAGCCGTTATTGCGGCTGCTCGTGCCGCCCTGGAGAGGTTCCTGGCGAGCCCCGGGAGCAAACGGAATCACGGATTGGAACGAACGACCCGTTGGAATGGCATTGAGTATTTCACGCGTAACCGAGACGGCTACCTTACTCGATGTGACATCCACATTTGGAGCGGCATCCGAAACATTCACCGTTTCGCTGACCGTGCCGACTTCGAGCCTCACATCGATGATGGGCAGACGACCTGCCGTGAGATCGATATCCGCGACCTTCGCGGTTCGAAAGCCCGCGGCCGTGATGCTCAGGCTATACCGGCCACTCGCCAGGCTGGTAAACCGGTAATTTCCTTCCCCGTCCGAAGTCACCTTCTTGATGCCGATTAGCGAAGGACTGGACAGTTCGAGACTCGCATTAGGGACGGCGGATCCGGAAGGATCTTTGACCGCGCCCTGAATTCCTGCTGTGGTTTCCTGGGCGATCCCCAAAGAAGCAGCCAGCAGCGAAGTGAGTGCCAGTGGTAATAACCGGCTTACGCTTGGTTTCATAGGGAAGAAGGCCATGCACGTGATCTTCCATACAAAAAAAACCTAAGCTTCTGAAAACAATAGGCCTAAGGAGGCACAGCTACGAGGAAATATGAAAAATGGAAATTCCGTGAACGAAGCGACTCGTTTATATATGCAAAGCCACACGAAATGGTTTCAAGAAAATCAACTTTTCTGTGGTGAAACTGATTTTTTCACGGCTGTAACCCGATCTGCGCGGGGTGAGCTACTTTCGCTCGCGACAAATTCCCCGCTCGCTCGCCCGTATGAAGCGGACCAGATGGGCCGTGTTCTCATCCGAAACCTCCTGCCCGATTCGAACCAGCGCGTCTTCCAGCTTGAGCCCGGCTCTGTAAAGCAGCTGATACGCCTTTTTCAGCCGCGACACCTGGGCCACGCTGAAACCGGCACGCCTCAGGCCGACGATATTAAGACCGCTCGGCTCCACGTTGAATCCGGAGTACATAAAGAACGGCGGCACATCCAGATTCACCCGGGTATTGCCGCCAATCATTGCCAGGCGCCCCACCTTTGAATACTGGTGGACAACCACGCCTCCGGAAATGAACGCCTGGTCCTCCACCTCGACGTAGCCCGCGACAAGCGCGCAGCTCGCTATGACAGTGTCGCTGCCGATGACGCAGTTGTGCGCAATGTGGCCTGACGTCATGATGTAGTTGCGGTCGCCGATGGTCGTGATCGATTCGGGCTTCGTGCCGCGCGAAACCGTGTAATGCTCGCGGATTTTATTGTCGTCGCCGATTCGCAGATAGCTGCGATCGCCTTTGAAATTCTTGTCCAGAGGATCTGTGCCTAAAACGGTGCCGGCCGAAATTTCGTTGCGGTGCCCGAGCGTGGTCCACCGCTTTATGAACGTGTAAGGCTCGAGCAGGCAATCTTCGCCGATGGAGACATCCTCCTCGACGATGCAGAAGTCGCCGATCCGCGTTCGCGGCCCGATGCTGGATTCAGGATGCACGCGCGCGCTTGCGGCAAGGATCGCGGAGGGGTGGACTGGCACTGTGTTTCATGATATCGGTCTCCGCCGCCGCCGGGAACGCGATCGATGCTACCCAAAGTCTAATTGACTTGGAGCGCCTCAAAATTCCATCATCGGAAAGTGGATGAACCCGTCAAAGCGGGCGCGGACTCCGAAAAATCGGGTGAGAATCAGCGAGCCGACGCGCGCCGCCCAACCGATTGCACGGTCGAAGTGACATGGAAGACCGCCGCCGGCGAGCGATTGTTCGAACAATGCCGTGCGCTCGATCTGTCGGAATCCGGCGTGGCCGTGGAATGCCCTGAATCGATTCCCGCCTTGTCAAACCTGATTGTGTGGGCTCCCGCGTTTCAGGTGGCGGCCCTTGCGCAGGTTCGGCACTGCACCTGGCGCGGCAGCATTTACGTGCTCGGGCTTCTGTTTACAGCTCGCACCACTACCCTTCAGCCTGACCCGTGCGCCCCTGACCATTACGAAATCTTGCGGCTCAGCCCCCGCGCCGATGACGAAACCATCGAGCGTGTATTCAAAACACTCGCCTTTCGCTTCCATCCGGATAACCAGCAAACGGGGGATGCGGAGACGTTCCTCCGTATCAGTGACGCATACCGGGTGCTGTCAAATCCGGACCGCCGCGCGAAATACGACCGTGAAAGGGAGGCCGACCGCGCCACGCCCCGGTTTCAATTGCGTTCGCCCGAGTTCTTCAACGGGATTGTGGGAGAACAGAACCGGCGCCTCGCGATTCTCTGCCTGCTTTACAGAAAGCGCACCAGCAATCATGAATTTCCCGGACATTCCCTGCTGGAACTCGAAGAACTCACCGCCTGCACCCGCGAAGAGCTTGGCTTTTCGCTTTGGTACCTCTGCGAGAAAAGGTTGTGCCGCGTTTCCGATGGCGCAGAGTATAGTCTCACGGCGGAGGGGGTGGATTTCGTTGAAACGAAGCTTGCCGAAGATCGGCCGGACCTGCGTGCGCTTGCAGCCTCCCACAGGCAGGATACGCCGCGTATTGCCGGATTCTTTCCCGCCGTCAAGTAGGGGCGCCCCCCGCCCCGCGGGCAAGTAGGGCGCCCTTCGGTCCGCTGGATCGCCGGCCCACGCCTCCCGGGCACGTGGTGCGGGATTGCTAAACTCCACTTTGGAGATGAAAAGATCCCGCGCGGTGCAGGCGTTCCTGGTAGTTTCCGCTGCCGGCGCGCTGATTAGTTGTGGTCAGCGCCATGAAGCGGTTCGGCGCTGCGTCGATGAGAACGGTAACTATTCAGATAACGGGAACTGCTCGTCCACTGGAACGGGAATCGCGGGTCACCACTACACCTGGGTTTACGCCCCCTCCGGATCTGCGAATGCTTCGCCCGAGACCACCACTACGACTTCGACCACGACTTCGAGTTCGAAAGCCGCCTCGTCAGAAGGTACTTCGCGGGGAGTGGTGGGCGCCGAAGGCGCGGCGCACGCGGGTGGTGAAGGTGGTCACGCGGGCGGCGGTGGCGGCGAGTAGGTGAGGCGCCTTTTCATTCAACCGAGGCCGAACTGGCAGGCTGAGGTGGAACGAGTCGGTCTTACGTTCCATACTCCCGATGGAGTTCCCTACTGGAATGAGTCCGTCTGCTATCGCTTTACGGCGCGCGAAATCGACACCATCGAGGCGGCAACAGCGGAGTTGCAGCGGATATGCCTTGAAGCGGGGCAATTCATTATCGACAATAACCGCTTTGACGATTTGCGCATTCCCGCCCCGGCGCGCGATGCCATCCGGCAGGCATGGGAGGCTGAGCCGCCGTCCATCTACGGGCGTTTTGATCTGAATTACGATGGCGTGAATCCGCCGAAACTTCTCGAGTACAACGCGAATACGCCGACATCGCTGCTCGAAGCATCCGTCGTGCAATGGCATTGGCGGCAGGACGCGATGCCTTCTACGGATCAGTTCAATTCCATTCACGAAAAGCTGATTTCGCAGTGGTCGGATATTCGGCCTTATATAAAGGGCGAGCGGTTGTATTTCATGTCGATGCGAAATCCGGAAGATGCGATTACCGCGACGTACCTTCGCGACACCGCGGAGCAGGGCGGCATTAAGACCGCCGGCCTTCTGGTTGAAGAACTCGGCTGGAATGCGCGCGCCTGGGAGTTTCGCGATTTGGAGGATAAGCGCATCCAAAGCCTGTTCTCGCTCTATCCGTGGGAGTGGCTGCTGAAGGATTTCGGCAAGGAGATTCTTGAGACCCGCGGCGACATGATCTGGATCGAGCCAATCTGGAAAATGTTGTGGTCGAACAAGGCTCTGCTGGCGATTCTTTGGGAGATGTTTCCGGGGCATCCGAATCTTTTGGAGGCGCATCTCGACGGTCCGCGCGGGATGGCCGAATATGTTCAGAAGCCTTTGCTTTCACGCGAGGGCGCGAATGTGACAATTCATCGGCGCTCGGAAGAGAGTTCCACGCCGGGGAGTTACGGCGGGGAAGGCTTTGTGTGGCAGGCTCTCGCGCCGGATGCGGTTTTTGACGGGATGAGACCTGTGTTGGGCAGTTGGGTTGTGACGGACCGCGGGCCCGCGGGTATTGGCATTCGGGAGAGCCATGGGCCGGTTACGGATAATCTGAGCACTTTTGTGCCGCATTATTTTGAGTGATTTATTAGAGACTCATTCAGCCGGATATCCCGTAGCTCGAACGGGATCACCGCTCTTCCTGTGACCGGCTGCGGCTCGATCTCCATCCGGTAATGTGAGGCCACTTCCTGAGGAACCTGCCACTGCGAACCTGGCCGGGTAGTATCGCGCCAGGTGAGTTGGAAATAGGCCTCCTTGCGGAACAGGGGCGACAGCAGGGTGTTAGTCGGATGGCTTACAAAGGCGGATGCCTGACCCAATCCGCTCTTCCATTCCCGCGTGGTGACAGAGTCAATCAGGATGACCGGGGTATGGGGAATTTCCCGCGGCGATTCACATTCAAGGCGTATTCCGCCCTCGCGAATCAGCGAACCAAAGGCATTGGAACTGGTGCAAAGTCCGAGTGTCGGCACATCGACTCTCGTTTCGGCAGGCGCGTTGGCCTTCATTCCCTCGCGGTGAAATTCCGCAATCAAATCGCCGCGTACCGTTACCGGCAAATTGCCTATTTCTTTGTAGATTCCGCGTTCCATCACCAGAGCCACGAAGTCTGCATGAGGGCTTGAGAAACGGTCAAAAGACGCGATGGACTCTCGCTGAGCCCGATTACCCGGCGCGGGATTGGCCTTTATTCGACGCCCATCAGGTGTTTCTATTTCCAGAGCCAACAATTCCACCGACAAATTGGCCGCGCGGCTCAAGGGCTCAACTGGAATCGCGATGTTAACTCCGCCGCTAGCGAAAGGGGCAGACGAATAGGAGACTCCAGGTTTCAGTCTGATCGTTAGAGGATAGCTCTGGGTGGCCGGGCGCCAGGCAGCGGCAAGCTTTGCCGTGAACACAAGAGGCAGCCAAACACTTACTAAGCCGGATACCATGATGGCGGCTAGGCCCACATACCGCGAGAGGAGCGTTCGGCGACTCCGATACTGAAGGTTCAGGAGAACAAGGGAAGCGAGTGCCAGCACGGACAGAGCAATGGCCAGGCGGGTTTCGTCCATCCAGGGCCGAGCGGAGAATGTAAACGGAGCCATGCTAAATGTGCCTGTTTTGTCTGAAACCAGAGCCGCGGCAAAAATCGCTATCGCACACACAATAAACTGCATGGCGTTTTGAACCACTGAAGCCAGCGCCAGCGAAGGCAGCGTGATGGCAATCAGAACCAGTAGTTGCTTTTCCAGAAGCCGCGGCAGATATTCAATCGGGTTGAATCCACGCGCGCTCAAAACCACGGCGTTCGACACCAGATAGGGCAGGTGAATCATCGCGAGAACGAACAGCGCTTTAGCAGCGATGACGCTTCTGTGCCGCAATGGCAGCGCAATCCAGAACTGACGCTCGCCCGGCACCGGATCCTGCAACACACACAGCCCCGCAAGCCAGCACCAGGCAAGCGGAAGCAGGATATTCAGCCAACCTTCGGCGGCGTCAGGCTGATAGCCGGATCGGACCGAATCCAGATACGTAAGCCAGGCGAGCAGCACCCACGTGACCACAATCTCTTTCCATAGATGGCGGGCGTCTTTCAGGACAATGTGAACCGCAAGTCGCATAGGTTACCTTGTCGCCTTTCGATTGGCTGCCAGAGCGATGAAGATGGAACGCAGGGTCAGCGCGCGCACCGTTATGTCCTTGATGCCCGACCAGCGTTGACGAATTTCCGCTTCACATTTCGCCGGTTGGTAATCCGCGTCGGTGAACCGAATTACCCCTGGCGCCTGTTTCAAATTCATCCAGTTGTCAGGAAGAATCTGAGGGGACGTATCGCCCGAGAGCACCATTTCAATCTCACGGAAGCGCTTTGTCAGAGTCTCCATTTCTTCCGCGAACAAGAGGTGGCCGTCCGAAAGATAGGCCACATGGGTGGCGAAGCTCTCGATGTCGGAAAGGTCATGCGTTGCGATCAGGACCGTACATTCCGGCGTCCGCTCCGCGATGCACTCCAGCAGTTGCTCCCGTACCACTACGTCCAGACCGCTGAATGGTTCATCCATGATGAGCAGCTTCGGGCGATACGCAAGCGTGCCTGCAAGAGCCGCCTTCATCCGCATCCCGCGAGATAGTGCGCGCAGCGTCCTGTCAACCGGAAAGTCGAACATTCGCGCGAGTTCCGCCGCTTCGGAATCCTGCCACTCCGGGTAGAACGGGCGGCAGTAATTGAAGTACTCGCTTACCGTCATCCACTCGGGCAGTTCGCGATTTTCCGAGACATACCCGATCCGCGCCAGTTCTTTCGGGCCGATATGCCGCGAATCCGTGCCGAGAATTTCCGCGCGTCCACCGCCGGGCCGCACAATGTTGAGCAGTATCCGCAGCGCTGTCGTCTTCCCCGCCCCGTTCGGGCCGATTAACGCGAAAACCGAGCCCTCGGGAACGTGAAGATTCAGATCCGCCAGCGCCTGCGTGGATCCGAACCGTTTCGATAATCCGGACGTATCGATCATCATTTTCCGCGTACCTCCTGTTGACTAAGCGCGCGCCAGTTTTCCGCGATCAGTTGCTGAAGTTCATCGAGAGTGAGCCCCAGCCGAACGGCTTCCACGGTCAGTTGGTCGATGTCGGGCTTCAGTATCCTCACGCGTTCGGAACGGGTGCGCGCGGGCGGCTGCGCGATCACCGTTCCAATGCCGGGATGCACTTCCAGAAGCCCTTCCGACTGCAATTGCGCGATCACCTTCTGCACCGTGTTGGCGTGGATCTTTAGCTCGCGGCTGAGAGCGCGAACCGATGGAAAAGGATCCCCGGGGCGAAGCCGGCCGGACACGATCGCCTTTCTCGCGGCGAACGCGACCTGCTCGTGAACAGGCGTTCCGGGCTGTAGCGAGAGGCGAAACGGGATCACAGGTGTATTGTGGCGCGTGTTACACCGAAACGCAACGGGTTTTCCAGCGAGAGTTATCCAAAGCGAGCGATGACGTACGCCCGCCCGCTTGTGTAGGCTCAGAAGAATGGCCCGCGTCCGCGATCTGTCGCTCACGACCATACTTTGCCTGGCCGGCATCGGGCTTTCCACTTTGCTCTTCGGTCCGCAAATCGCACGCACCTTCACAGGTGCGAATGACTTCACGGGATTCTACACCGCCGGCAAGCTGGCGTTTTCACAAGATCTCTACGACGTGCAAAGCTTCATGCGCGCACAGGGAAACGCAACGGGTCTCATGAGCGATCAGATTTTGTTTGTGCGGCTACCGTGGCAGGCGGTTGCGTTTGCGCCCTTCACGCTGCTGCCGTTTCCCGCGGCCCATACGGCGTGGACGGTCATTTGTATCCTCGCCGTCGGCGTGTTCGCGGCCTGCTTCCCGACGGCGCCTTTCGCGGCGCGTGCCATCGCAATCTGCTGGACCATTCCCGTATTCATCGCGATTGTGGTGGGTCAGGATATTCCACTCGTACTCACTGCGCTCGGCGCCGGGTTTCTCCTGATCGATCGCGACAGGCCCATGCTCGGAGGCCTTTGTATCTCCCTCGGAATGGCGAAGCCTCATCTGCTGTGGCCCCTTGCCCTGGTGTTTCTTTGGCACCGGATGTGGCGCGTCTGCGCGGGAGGAGCGATCGGAAGCGCGGCACTGCTGATCGTCTCGTTTCTCGCGGGTGGCGCTGACTGGATCGAGCGGTGTCTTCAGGTCATGCGATACACCGATCAGCACGCCAGGCTCATCATGATGCCGACGCTTCATACCGCACTGCTGACCGTTGCGCATGGGAATGCAATTGAGGTTGCTGTGGCATTGGCTCTTCTGGCGGCAATTCTACGAGGCGCGGCCTGGAAGCAGAGCGCTGCAATCGCTCTGACGGTGGGAATCGTGCTGGGTCGTCACGCGTTTATGGCCGATTGCGCCCTGCTTTTGCCGGCTCTTTTCCTGTCGTGGAACGATCGGAGGGCTCGGGCGGTGTTCCTCGTGCTGATCTCTCCCCTGACATTCGTACCTGGCATTTTTTTCAACATCGGCTGGGTAGTGGTTGTCTTATCCGCCGGTGTACTCGCTTTGGGGGTTCCGCGTACTCCCAAAGACGCACTTGCAAATAAGTAAGTAATTACTTACAATGGGGGGGGATGCCGCCCCTCCCTGCCCCAACGCAACCCCGCATGGCCGGTGAAGACCGGCGTCGCCAGTTAATCGAAGTCGCCATCGACCTCTTCTCGCGCAAAGGTTTCGCGGGCACTACCACGAAGGAAATTGCCGCGGCTGCCGGAATTACTGAGGCCATGATTTTTCGCCATTTCGCGACCAAGCAGGAACTGTACAAGGCGATTCTGGACTACAAGTGCGGCGGCGAGAACATTCCGGACTGGCTGGCGCAGGCGCAATCATTCATGGAAAACAGCGATGACGAAGGTCTGTTCCGATTTCTGCTTTCATCAATTATCAGAATGCATCGGGAGCACCCGGAATTTGAGCGGCTTCTAATCCACGCGGCGCTGGAAGGCCATGAACTTGCCATTATGCATAACGATCAGATGGCTACTTCAGTGGGTGCGCAGTTCAACGACTATATCGCACGGCGGCAACGGGAAGGCGCCATCCGGGAGTGCGATCCGTCCATCGTACTTTTTTCTGTGGTCGGACTCCCCCGTTTTTACGCCTTAAAGAAATATATCCATCACCGCGGCTTGCCATTTGAGGACGAGCAAGTGGTGGAAACCATGTTATCGATTCTAATGAACGGGCTTAGGACCCGCGAGCACGAAGGGAAATCACGTTGAGACATTTTCGCAACACAATAGCGGCATTAGCCGTTGTCGCCGCGGGCCTGATGGTCGAGGCCTGCGGCTCGAAACCGGGCGAGGTCCAGGCCACATCCCCGGATGCGGTGAAGCCGCTGGCGGTACCAACGGCAATTGCCGTCACCCAGGAAGTCCCCGCCGATTTCGAGGAGAATGGCAGCTTTATCGCCGATGAAACTTCCGACATCGCGCCCCTCGTAGCCGGTCGCGTGATTTCCACTCCGGTAGATGTCGGGGCCCGCGTTGCGCAGGGTCAGGTGCTCTGCGAACTCGATCACCGCGACGCGCGGTTGAAACTGGATCAGGCAAAGGCGATGCTCGCCGAAGCCACCGCCAGCGTGCGCCAGGCTCAGTCCAGAATTGGATGGAACAGCGGCACGTTCGATCCCGCGAAGGTTCCGGAGGTTGCGGCCGCGCGCGCCAATTACGAATCGGCTCAGGCCCAGGCTAAGCTGGCGGCGGCCGACGCGCAGCGATACGCGAATCTGGTCGCCAGCGGCGACGTGTCGAAGAGCGCCTACGAAAAAGCGCGCACTCAGCAGGAAACAGCCGAAGCCCAGGCGAACGCGGTTAAACAGCAATATGAGGCCGCCGCGAACGCCGCGCGCCAGAGTTATGAAGTGGTTTCCACGTCGCAGGCGTCGCTCGATAATGCCAAAGCGCAGTTGGCGCAGGCCGAGAAAGCGGTTTCCGACACCACCATCCGCGCGCCCTTCGATGGCTACATCACGGCGCGCCCTGTCGCAGTTGGCGAGTATGTGGCGCTAACGAACAAGATCGCCACCATCGTTAAAATTGGCATCGTGAAACTGGAGCTGCAGACCCCGGAACAGCGGGCATCGCAGGCGCACATCGGGGACAAGGTGATCGCCCGCGTGGTTGCGTATCCGGGCCGCGATTTCACAGGTAAAGTCACGGCGATCAATCAATCGGTAGACCCCAATTCGCGCGCTTTCGTTCTGGAAGCGAAGTTCCCGAATCCGGACACGGCGCTGAAGCCCGGCATGTTCTCAACCGCCAGGGTGCAGCAGCCCGGCGGCGTGCAGGCGGTCTTCGTTCCCCGCTCGGCGGTGATTCGCGACAAGACTACCGATTCAAATCAGGCCTTCGTCATCCAGGATGGCAAAGCGCGGCTCCGCGTGGTGCAGATCGGCGATACAACGGGCGATGCGATTCGCATTGTTTCGGGAATCTCATCGGGTGAAACCGTTGCGACCGCAAAGCAAACGGACTTGTACGATGGCGCGCCCGTGAGCGCGACCGGCAGATAGAGGAATCGAATCATGCACGCACTGGCACAACTCTGTATCAGACGGCCTGTATTCGCGACGATGCTGATCCTTTCGCTCGTCGTGGTCGGCACATTCTGTTATTTCAGCCTTGGCGTCGATCTGTTTCCGAAGATCGATATTCCCACCGTTCAGGTCGCCATCGCCGACCCCGGCGCTTCGCCCGAGGAAATCGAAACGGAAATCACCAAGAAGGTGGAAGACGCGGTCAACACCATCAGCCAGATCGATCAGGTGCTTTCGGTTTCTTCCGAAGGCAATTCGCTTGCCACCATCACGTTTGAGCTTTCGAAGAACGGCGATGTCGCTGCCCAGGAAGTGCAGAACAAGATCAACACCATCGTGAACGATCTGCCGCAGACCGCGAAGCAACCGATCGTGCTGAAGTTCGATCCCGACGCCGCGCCGGTGATGCAGATCGCCGTTTCGGCGCCGCGCTCCCTGCGCGACCTCACCATGATCGCCGACAAACTGATCAAGCAGAAGCTTGAGAACGCGAAAGGCGTGGGGCAGGTTCGCATCATCGGCGGGGCCAAGCGGGAGATCCATGTTCTGGTCGATCCCGATAAGCTGCGCGCCTACAATCTCACGATCACCGACGTCTTCAATGCGCTGCGCTCTCAGAATCTTGAACTGCCCGGCGGCACCCTGAAAGAAGGCGCGCGGGACTTTACGGTTCGCACCACCGGTCGCGTTACCGAAGCCGCGCAGTTCAACGACATCGCTATCGCGAACCGGGGCGGCTACACCATCAAGGTTCGCGATATCGGTCTCGCGGAAGATAGTTACGAAGAGCCCGCCACTGCCGCGCGGCTCGACGGCGTGGCGGCGGTTACGCTCGTCGTGTCGAAGCAATCCGGCGAGAACACCGTGGCCACCGCGGCCGATATAAAGGATCGCCTGAAACAAATCATTGCCACGCTGCCCAGGGACGTGAAGCCGCAAATCATTGCGGATCAGTCGGTCTTCATCGTGGCCGCCGTGAACAACATTAAGCACCACCTGGTGCTGGGAAGCTTTTTCGCGTCAATCATCATCTTCATCTTTCTCGCTAACTGGCGCACCACCCTGATCGCCTCCATCGCGATTCCCACATCAATCATTTCCTCTTTCGCGCTGATGGCCGCCATGGGGCTGACGCTGAATCAGATCACCATGCTGGCTCTCACGCTGATGGTCGGCATCGTCATCGACGACGCCATTATTGTGCTCGAAAATATTTTCCGCTTCATGGAAGAAAAGGGCATGGGCCCCATGGAAGCCGCGCTCGAAGGCACGCGCGAGATTGGTCTCGCCGTCATGGCGACCACGCTTTCATTGCTCGCCGTGTTCCTCCCGGTGGGCTTCATGGGCGGCATTGTGGGGCGCTTCATGAGTTCCTTCGGATTTACATCGGCCTTTGCGATTGCGGTGTCTCTGCTGGTTTCATTCACGCTCACACCGATGCTGACTTCGCGGTTCGTCAAGCCTCCGAAACATGAAAAAGGGAAAGCGCCCGGCAAGTCATCGAAGGATTCCAGATTCTTCAGCTTCATCGATACCCACTACACGTCGATGCTGAAGTGGTCCATGGCTCACCGCAAACTGGTCGTCCTGTTCTGCTTCCTCACGGTTTGCAGCATTCTCCCGCTGTTCATGTTTGTGGGCAAGAATTTCCTGCCTTCAGACGACCAATCGCAATTCAACGTGCTGGTGCGCACTCCCGAAGGCACATCACTCGCGGGCACTACGGCAATTGCCGAACAGATCGCGCGCGACGTGCGCGGGTTGCCCGGCGTTTATCACACGCTGATGACAGCCGGCGGCACCGCGGATAAATCAACCAACAACGCGTCCATTTACGTGAAGCTGACCGACATCGATCAGCGAACCATGAATCAGGTCGAGCTCATGCAGAAGACCCGCGACCTGCTGAAAAAATATCCGAAGCAGATTCACGCGGGAGTTGAGCTCGTGTCGGCTATTGGCGGGAACCAAAGCAACGCGGAAGTTCAGTTTTACATTCAGGGTCCGGACCTCGCGCAGCTTGGGAAATACTCTGACGAACTGCTGGCAAAGATGAAGAGCATGCCGTTTGTGACCGATGCGGATTCCACGCTTCGCAGCGGAAAGCCGGAGGTGAGGCTTGTGATTAACCGTGCGCGTGCGGCGGACCTGGGCGTCTCGGTTCTCGACATCGAACAGGCTCTGAACACGCTCGTCGCCGGGCAGGTGGCGTCCACCTTCAACGCCGGCGAAGATCAATACGATGTGCGTGTGCGCGCGCAGGAAGAGTTCCGCACCACCACCCAGGACCTTGGCCGCATGACCGTGCCATCGCTAAAGAAAGGCTCTGTTGGTTTGGATGAGGTTGTCGAAATCAAACCCGGTTCCGGCCCGTCGTCAGTGAACCGCATCAATCGACAACGCCAGGTGACACTGACGTGCAACACGCTGCCCGGCGGTTCACAGGCGGCGATTCTGAACAACCTTAAGGAGGCGGCCGATGCGCTCCACATGGACCCCGATTATCGCTACGGCACCGCGGGAGCCTCGAAGGAACTCGGCAAGACAGGCTATTACTTCCTGCTCGCTTTCTCCCTGACTTTCATCTTTATGTACATCGTGCTGGCCGCTCAGTTCGAATCGTTTGTCCACCCCATCACCATCCTGCTGACTCTGCCTCTCGCGATTCCGTTCGGCATTCTGTCGCTGCTGATCATGCATCAATCGGTCAACATCTTTTCCGGCCTCGGCTTGCTGCTGCTGTTCGGAATCGTGAAGAAGAATGCGATTCTGCAAATCGATCACACGAACGGACTGCGAAGCGCCGGATACACCCGGTATGACGCCATCATTCAGGCCAACCGGGATCGTCTGCGTCCCATCCTGATGACAACCATCGCCCTTGTCGCGGGCATGATACCGCTCGTGGTTTCGAGCGGCGTCGGCTCTGCCACGAACCGCTCTATCGGCGTGCTGGTGGTGGGGGGCCAGTCGCTTTGTCTGTTGCTGACCCTGCTGGCGGTACCCGTTTTTTATTCCTATTTCGAAGACCTTCAGGAGACCACTGTGTTCCGAAAGATTGGCGCGGCGTT
>Ga0105240_10000815_pt1 | contig 56609 bp, 53 predicted proteins | sample KBSC54metaG_FD_80426 | JGI IMG/M metagenome (GOLD analysis project Ga0105240, IMG submission 80426) | Corn rhizosphere microbial communities from Kellogg Biological Station, Michigan, USA - KBS C5-4 metaG | ecosystem: Host-associated > Plants > Roots > Rhizosphere > Soil | place: Michigan, USA... | reverse complement strand
GTCGAGCATGGCTTGGAATTCGGCTTCGTCTTCTACGTTCAGGACGAGCTTTTTTGAGGTCATGGAATGCCGGGTCGAGTTTAGGCTGGAGATGGCCTTTCCTTCGTCGCTGCGCGGGCCGCCTTTCATTCCGTTGATGCGATTTGCTTCTCGTTGTTTGTCGCTCATTTGTGTTGCTCCTCTGGGAATCTTTTCCCGGTTTGACATTAGCAGGCGAGGGGCGGAATTCGTTCCTTGGGTGGGTGTTGTTTGATGTTATGTACTTTCATTTGTGGAAGTTCGGGGGATTAAGATTTCTGTGACTGGCCGCGAATGGACACTGATTAACACGGATCGGTTACGGCTCCAGATCAGAATCATTGCCAGGGCTAGCAGGGTAATGGAGCTCGCCCAACGGCTTAGGATCAGCTCGGCTCCGCCGGTATAAATGAGGTCGATTTTGCACGAGCCGTTGCAAGGGGGGCGAATCCAGATGAGTCCGATTCCGTCGCTTTCGAGTGGGGCGGTGTGTCCGTTTGCTGTTGCCGTCCAGCCTGCGTGATGGGTCAGTTGTACTGAGACTGCTTCGCCGGTCAGGACGTTGCCTTCGATTTTTGCTTGATTTGGGCTTTCCCATTTGAACGTTAAGCCGGGCAGACGTTCGGCGTCGAGAGCGGCGACGTAGTGCTTGATTGCGTCCCAGTTATTGGTGCTCCGTGCATCCTCCGGTATAGCGTGTGCCAGCGATTGGATGCGGACGGGGACTCTGTATAGAGTGGTGTCTTCTTCGGTCCAGAGTACCTGGAGCTTGCCGTTGTATTTGGTTTTGTCGGCGAAGGGCTTCCAGAATTCCGGGCTTTTTGCTCCGCTGACTGCGACGGCTTGCACGCCGAAGGCACGATACCAGGTGAGGGAGCCGTCGATCGCGCCTTGCTCGCCGTATACTGCTTCGAGGGCGCGCTGCTGTTTGGGGTTGGGGGCCGTGGCCCACGATCCGCCGGTCCATTGAGGGCGTTGGGAGAACGCGTTTAGCCATTGGGCCATTGAGCCTGGCAACATGACTCGTGCGTCCGGCGGCAGGTGCGCGTCCATCCATTTGGCGGCTCGATACTCGATTGTCTGGGTGATGTCTCTTCCCCATAAGTCATTTTTTGCGAAGATACGCTGAGCTACAATCTGCTCGGCTGCTAGAGCTACGAGGAGTGTCAGTAGTGCTAGCTGCAGCGGGCTTGTGAGTCTCTTCCAGATGGGTCGGAGTGAGAACACACAGGCGACTGCCAGTCCCAGGGATAGCTCGAGTTTGTAGCGGTCGGGTTGGGGGATGAACTGATGACCGAGAAAATCGTACATCCACACGATCAGCAACGACGTGGTGGTGAAGAGGATGAAGAATCGAAGGTACGAGTCTTTGACTCGGCGGTGTAACCAGGGCAGCAGAATCGTCCAAACCAGGGCGGTGAGCGCCAGGGATGTCCAGGATTTCGCGGACCATCCATGGCCGTGGGAATCGGCCGCTATGCGAATCAGTCTCATTAGGGATGGTGGTATTGCGAGACAGGATGCGAGATACGTAAGTGCGCCCGTGATCCCGATCAGTGCGAGAGTTGAGCGGGTCAGTCCGGTGGCGGCGATCACACAAAGCGCGGAAATGACGAGTAGCGTCGTTCCGAATGCGCTGGCGTATACCATTGCGGACATTACGAGCGCTCCGGTGGCGACCCATGACCAGCGCCTCGTCTCGATTATCCGAAAGAGACAGAGCACTGCGATTGGCCAGAGGACGAGCGCTCCCATGTGTGGGAGCTCGTCCCAATCGGCTATCAGGTAGAGGCGCTCTGCACTCCACAGCGTGGAAAACGCGAATGACTGATTTGGCGCGATTAACAGCGCGGGCGAGAGTATCGAGTAGGCGACGGCGGCGGCGAAGCTCCACGCGGCGGAGCGTGTGAGTCTCCAAAGACTGAGGTAGAGCGCTGCGGGTCCGAGTGTGAACACCAGCCCGGAGAGCATGTGTAGCGCTCGCAGTTCTGAGACTCCTTGCAGCTTTGCTATGAGTGCCGTTAGGGCGGGTATGCCGGGGGCGTAGGTGTATTCGAAGGGCATTCCGGCGTCCCAATATGGCCACCATGTTGGTGTCCACCAGGCCGAGCCGGCCCACCTGGCCATGGCCACCCAAAAGCCTTGCATGGAGTTCATGCGGGCGCTGGTTTCGACGGTGAAAAACTCGCGGCCGATGTAGAGATTCAGCCACACGACTGCTATCAGGAGTACAAAAGGAACTATGCGGCGGCCTTTTTCGGCGGCAGAGGTTAACCGATCAAACACTTGTGATCCAAGTATCGCGCGGCATTCTGCACGATTTTATCAGCCGGGACTGGTCTCGCGTCGTATAGATTAGTTCTGATGGCAAGGTCTATTCGAGCATTCGTCTGTTTCTGCTTTCTCTGTTTTGGGCAAGTGTTGCTGTCGCAGTTTGTGCCCTTTTCTAAAGGTAATCCCAAGACGGTGTCGCCGCACGATATCGCGCTTATGGCGTGGGGGCCTTCGTCTTCCGATCCGGCCACTTTGCGGGAGATGCGCGAGGCGGGTTTGAATGTTTCCGGCTTTTGCCATGTGGGCGATCTGGCGGCGGTGGAGGCGGCGGGGTTGAGTTGTTTCGTCGATGATGCCCGCGTCAATGGGTACGACTGGACGCATCTGCCGGCTGATAGTGTCCTCGCGCAGCATGTTGCCGAGGTGAAGCGGGATGTCGGTGGCCATCGTGGTGCGATTGGTTTCTTTTTGACTGATGAACCTGCGATGGCCATTATGCCGGCGTTGGGGAAGGTATCGAAACTGCTGCATGATGCGATGCCGGACCGGTTGTCGTATGTCAATCTGTTTCCTTATCGAGTGTCGCGGGAAAGACTGGGGACCGACTATGACTCGTACGTCCGTGCTTTGGTGAAGACTGTTGGGCAATCGTTTCTCAGTTATGACATCTATGCTCTTGTGAATGGGGAGCTGAACGATCAGTTCTATACGAATCTGGAAATCGTGCGGCGGTTGGGGATGGAGTTGCAGAAGCCGTTCTGGAATTGCATTCAGTCGAATGCCCATTACAGCTATATGGAGCCGAGTGATGCCAATATTCATTTGCAGGCGTATGCCTCGCTGGCGTATGGCAGCCGGGGGATTCAGTACTTTACTTATTTCACTCCGGGGCATGGGAATTTCCGGCTGGCGCCGCTTGATGTCCTTGGTTATCGCACGGCTACCTGGGATATGGTGCGCCGGGTGAATGGGGAAATTGCGATGCTGGCTTCGACGTTGGGCACTCTTCGGAGCACGGGTGTTTATCATTATCCTCGCGTGCCTGCCGAGGGGCAACCGCTGGCGAAGAGCCCGCTGGTTGAGCGCGTGGAGATGACCGAACACTATCTTGTGAACGCTCCGGCGGCAGGGAGAATCTTGATTGGCGAATTTGTTGACGCTTCGGGCAAGCCGTATCTGATGGCTGTGAACAAGGATCTTCAACGCTCGTTTGTTTTGCAGATCCATTTGCGGGACAAGGCTCGGAAATTGATTTTGATCTCGCAATATACCGGCAAGGACGAAGAGTTCACGGGCGAGCGGCAGTGGATCCAGCCGGGTGGCGGATTTCTTTTTCGGGTGGAATAGCGGCTTCAAAACGTCACGAATGCGGTGTATACTGGCGGTCGAATCAGGGCAGCTTTCCAGGAGGTTTGGAAATGATGCGATCCCAGTTGATCGGATTCGCTTTGGGGTTTTGTTTCCTCTCCGCGGCATTCGCTCAAGTCGAGCGCGCGAGCCTTACCGGGACAGTCTCGGACAAGACGGGCGCGGTACTTCCCGATGTCGCTGTTAAGGTCACCAACGAAAGTACTAACACGTCTATCAATCTTTCTACCGATGCGGCGGGAGCTTTTCGGGCTGTCAATCTGACACCGGGCAGTTATGCCGTTGAGGCCGAGAAGACGGGCTTTCAGAGGTATATGACGAAGGGCCTGGTGCTTCAGGTGGCGCAGGAGGCGCGGCTCGATATACAACTCGCGCTTGGGGGCGTGGAGCAAACGGTTGAAGTGGGCGCGGAAGCACCTTTGATGCAGACGGAAGGGTCCACCGTGGGTCAGGTGATCGATACGAAACCGATTGAGACGCTGCCCCTGAATGGCCGCAACATTGTGCAATTGGCGGTGCTCGCTCCAGGAGTTACGGGGCTCAGCTACGCTCAGACCGGGACGATCAACGCCGGTTTGCGTCCTGATGAATTGCGGCCTGGCGGGACCACTATACTTGCGAACGGCGCGCGCGACAGCAGTAATCAATTGCTGCTGGATGGGATCGACAACACGGAAATGATCTCGCAAACTTTTGTGGTCCGGCCGGCTGTGGAGGGCGTGCAGGAGTTTAAGGTCATTACGAATAACGCGGGTGCGGAGTATGGCCGGGCGGGTGGCGCGGTGCTGGTGACCAGCACAAGATCCGGGGGCAACGCTGTGCATGGGTCGGCGTTTGAATACCTGCGGAACTCGGCGATGGACGCGAAGAATTTCTTTGATCGCGCGGATCGGCCGATTCCCGAATACCAGCTCAACCAGTTTGGCGGAAGTATCTCCGGGCCAATTTTTCGGAACAAGACGTTTTTCTTTGCGGACTACGAAGGCTATCGCGAGAAGCAGGGGCAGACAAAAGTGATCACTGTTCCGACGACGGCGGAAAAGTTGGGAGACTTTACAGGGATCGCGAAGAACGGCATCTTCGATCCGTCAACAACAACGGCGGTGACGAGTGCCAGCGGGGCGACGACGTATACACGGACTCCGTTTCCGAACAACATGATTCCCGCGAACCGCTTCGATCCATTGGCGGCGAAAATCGTGGCTCTGTATCCCAGTCCGCAGACCGGGGCGTTGGTCAACAACTTTATTGCGAACCCGGAGAAACTGAGCAACGTCGACCGGGCCGATATACGCGTCGATCACCAGATCACGTCTAATCAAAATCTGTTTGGCCGGTATTCGATTGATAACTCCGACCTGCATATTCCCGACACTTTCGACACCAGGATCGGCGGAAATGAGGATAGTTTCGCCGGGCCGGATACAGTTCGCGGTCACAATGGCGTACTGGCTTACAACCGCGTTTTCAATTCCAATCTCATCGGTGAGTATCGATTCGGGTTCACTAAGTTCCGGCAATTTCTGCTGCCAGAGACATTGACTGATCCGGTTTGGCCGCAGATCCCGGGGCGCGATACCAGCGATCCGTTTCAGCCCTCGGCTCCGATCATTAGCCCGTCGGGGTATGTGGGGCTTGGGAACGCGCGGTCGGAGCCTTTGATTCGGCGCGAACATATGTTTGAGAACGTCGGGAACGTGAGTTGGCAGAAGGGGAAGCATGCCCTGAAGTTTGGCTTTGATATCAGGACGCGTTTGATTAGCGAAACGGCGACCCCTCCTGGACAGAGCGCGTTTGGGCGTTTCACGTTTACCAGTGGGTTTACGAATAATCCTTCGAGCACTGGCGGAACCGGCGATGCGATCGCGAGTATGCTGCTGGGGCTTCCGAGCACTACGGTCCGGGATTTTTTCATTCCGGGGACTGCGCATGTTCGCACGAATGAGTTCAATTTTTATGTTCGTGACGAATGGCGGGTGAGTAGTAAGCTTACGCTGAATCTGGGGATTCATTATGAGATCAACACGCCTTTCACCGAGGAACATGACTTCTGGGTGAATTGGAATCCTGCTACGGCGAAGCTTCTGATTGCCGGCCGAAACGCCAGCGATACGGCGAACGTGAACACCGACTATCACGCCATTGCTCCGCGTGTGGGAATCGCTTATCAACTGAACGGAAAAACTGTGATTCGGAGCGGATACGGAATTTTCTACGATCCGCAAGGGAACTATGGCACCACGATCCGCCAGTTCCGGCAGCAGCCGTTCGATCTTGTGTTCACGACCAGCCCGGGAGATTTGTTTCCGGCTAACACTGTGAGTCAAGGGATTCCGAAACGGTCGGATTTTCCGGCTACTGATCCGAACAACCCGACTGCGGCTGTTCCGAATGCGACGATTACCGGAATTGATCCTAATTTCCGTAACGCTGCGATTCAGCAGTTTAACTTCGGCGTGCAACGCGAATTGGCGCAATCGACCGTGCTGACGGCGACGTACGTGGGATCGCTTGGGCGGCGGCTTGCGTGGAATCTGGCGATCAATACGCCGCCGCCGGGTCCGGGTGCAATTAATCCACGGCGGCCGTATTATCCGGTGCTGCCCAATATTACTGGTATCAGCTATTGGGAGTCTGCGGGCAACTCGGAGTTCGAATCGCTTCAAGTGACGTTCGAGAAGCGATATTCCAAGGGTCTGTATTTCAATGCGAACTGGGTGTGGTCGCATTCGATGGATAACGCTCCTTGGGATGGCGGCTCGGGGGGAGGGCAGGATCCATTTAACCGGCGGGCGGATTGGGGTAGTTCCAATAGCGATGTGCGCCACCGGTTGAATCTTTTTACCACTTATGAATTGCCGTTCGGCACGGGGAAACGTTGGGCGGGCGGCGATAATCTTTTTAGCCGTTACGTTGCCGGAGGATGGGAACTCGACGGCATTCTCGTGTTGCAGAGCGGGCTTCCATTTACCGTGGGTGCGCCGTCAGCCACCAACAATGGCGCGGGCGCGCGGGCGAACGTGGTCGCTGGGATCGATCCGTATCCGCCGGATCGTACGCTTCAGCAGTGGTTTAATCCGGCGGCGTTTTCTATTCCTCCGGCGGCTTGCTATTGTTACGGAAATTCGGGGCGCGATGTGCTGACGGGTCCGCGTTCGGCCAATTTCGATTTGACTGCGGCGAAGCGGTTTCGAATCTCGGAGAGTATGAATGTGGCGTTTCGGGCGGAGTTTTTTAACGCGTTGAATCATCCGCAGTTTCAGATACCGTCGAATACGACGATTGGGAGCAATGGTGTGGGGTCGATCTCGGCGACTGCACGGACGTCGCGGCAAATACAGTTGGCGTTGCGGTTTATGTTCTGAGGCTTCACGCGGGATTTAAGTGCGATAGAATCGGCGTCCATGAGGGCTTTTGCGTTCGCTGCTGCGATTCTGTTGGCTACGCATGCGTCCGCAGAGGTTGATTTCACGCGTGATATTCAGCCTCTTTTGAAGGCCCGGTGCCTGGGGTGTCATGGGGCTACGCTGCAGATGCATGGCCTTAGACTTGACCTCAAGGCCGCTGCTTTCAAGGGTGGCGAATCGGGTGTGCCTGCCATCGTTCCGGGCAATAGCGCGCAGAGTCTGCTGATCAAATATGTTTCGGCGAATTCCGATGTGGTTATGCCGCCTTCGGGTCCGCGGTTGACTTCTGAACAAGTCTCTTTGCTGCGGGCTTGGATCGATTCGGGGGCTTCGTGGCCGGAGGAAGCCGTTGCGACTGGTGAGTCGAAGCGGCCTCCGCATTGGGCGTTTCAGCCTATCTTAAAGCCTGCGGTTCCCGTGGTCAAGAGCGCTTGGGTTCGCAATCCTATCGATGCGTTTGTACTTGAGAAATTGCAGCAGCATGGGATAAAGCCGGCTCCGGCGGCTGCGCCTCGGGCGCTTATGCGGCGCATTTATCTCGATCTCACGGGATTGCCGCCCACTCTCGAAGAGCAGAAGCGGCCGTTGAATGTCGATGCACTTGTCGATGAGTTGCTGGCTCGCCCTTCTTATGGGGAACGGTGGGCTCGGCACTGGCTTGACCTTGCCCGGTTTGCTGAGACTAACGGGTATGAACGCGATGCTACGAAACCCCAGGCATGGCGATATCGTGATTACGTTATCAACGCGTTCAACAACGACAAACCTTTCAACCGTTTTGTACTTGAACAATTAGCTGGAGATGAATTGCCCGATGCGTCTGCGGAAACCTTCACTGCGCTTGGATATTACCGGCTCGGGCCGTGGGACGACGAGCCGGCCGATCCTGCGACCGACCGGTTCGATCAGTTGGACGATATTGTCAGCACTACTTCGCAAGTGTTTTTGGGTCTCACTCTCGGTTGTGCTCGATGTCATAACCACAAGTTTGAACCTCTGAGCGCGCGGGATTATTACAGCATGGTGGCGATCTTCAATGGTTTGGAGCGCCCGCGCAAGGGACGTACGGAGCTTGATCTTCCGGCGGGTACCTGGCCGGAAGTTGAGGCCGCCAGCGTGATCGACCGAAGGATTCTAGATTGCCAGCGGCGGATCGAGGAGATCAACACACTCGCAAAGAAGGTGATCACACCGCTCACGTGGGAAGCGCAGCGGGAGATTGCGGCGAACCAGGCCGTTATCGATGAATTGCGCCGCACCGGTCCTGTTGTGCAACGGGCGTATTACTTGAACGAGCCGCGTGCGAATGTGCCTCCGACATTTCTTCTGATTCGGGGGAAGGCTACGCAACCGGGGCCAGAGGTTCCTCCTGCGGTGCCGGAGATTTTGGGCAAGCAGCCGAATTTTCCCGCGCCCGGCCATACGAGCCTGCGCCGGCTGACTCTTGCTCAGTGGCTTGTTAGTCCGGAGAACACGCTTACGGCGCGGGTGATTGTGAATCGGGTGTGGCAACATCATTTCGGCGAGGGGCTGGTGCGTACGCCTAGCGATTTCGGTGTTATGGGGGAGAAGCCCACTCATCCGGAACTGCTTGATTGGCTTACTACCTGGTTTGTCGACAATGGGTGGTCCATTAAGAAGCTTCATCGTCTGATTCTGGCTAGCAACACGTATCGGATGAGCAAACAGTGGAATGCTGCGTATGGGGCTAAGGACCCGGAGGATCGGTTGCTCTGGCGCGTGCCGTATCAGCGGCTGGAAGTGGAAGCTATCCGCGATTCCGCACTCGCCGCCAGCGGCCAGCTCAATCCGAAAATGTTTGGACCTAGTATGTATCCGCACATCCCTGCTGCGGCGATGGAGGGGAGCAGCGATCCGGATAAGATCTGGAGGGAATCGAGCGAGCGCGAGGCTTCGCGGCGGACGATTTATGCGTTTATCAAGCGGTCTATGGTGGTTCCGATGCTGGAAGTTCTCGATCTTTGCGATAGCAGCCGCACATCGGCCAAGCGTCAGAACACTAGTGTCGCTACCCAGGCGCTTACTTTGTTCAACGGAGATTTTGTGAATCGTCAGTCTCTGCATTTTGCTGAACGATTGCGTGCTGAAGCGGGGGGCGATCCTTTGAAGCAGATCGATCTTGCTTATCGCCTTGCTCTGGCGCGTCCACCCAGGCCGGCTGAGGTTGCGGCGATGCGTGATTTTCTTAAGCGCGAGCCGCTGGAACAGATGTGCCGTGTGATTTTCAATTTGAATGAATTTGCTTATGCCGATTAGTCGAACGCGACGTGAATTGCTGCGTGAGGCGGGCGGGGGGTTCGGTTTGCTGGCGCTTATCGATCTTCTGTCGCGCGAAGCTAACGCGGCTTCCGCTAATCCACTTGCTCCGAAGCCTCCTCATTTTCCTGCTAAGGCGAAGCATGTTGTGTTTCTTTTTATGAATGGCGCGCCTAGTCATATCGATACGTTTGATCCGAAGCCGGCTCTGACGAAGTATGACGGACAGCCGTATCAGGGCAAGCTCGTTGTGGGCTCGAATAACAGGCCGGTTGGGAACCTGATGCAGTCGCCGTTCCCGTTTCAAAAATATGGACAGAGCGGGCTGGAGATCAGCAGTCTTTTTCCACACACCTCGAAGTTCGCCGATGATCTTTGTGTGATTCGCTCGATGTACACGGACACTGCGGCGCATGCTTCCGGGTGCTTGCAGATGAACACCGGGAATGTCGTTATTGGCAAACCCTCGATGGGTTCCTGGCTGAGTTATGGATTGGGGTCGGAGAACGAGAGTCTGCCGAGTTTTGTTGTTATGACCGATCCTCGCGGCGGCCCTATCAGCGGGCCTTCGAACTGGACTGCGGGTTATATGCCGGCGGCGTATCAGGGTACACTTTTTCGCAGCACGGGGGCACCGCTGCTTGACCTCAATACGCCTGCCGGCACTTCTGAACGTGCGCAACGGGATTCACTGGATCTTCTGAAGAAGCTGAACGAAGCGCATTTGGAAGCTCGGCCGAATGAGTCGGAGATGGCGGCGCGGATTTTGTCCTACGAGCTTGCTTACAAGATGCAGACCAGTGCGGCGGATGTGGTGGATCTGGGGAAAGAGAGCGAGCAGACTCGCGAGATGTACGGCATGAATGATAAGCGAACGGCCGACTTCGGACGCAAGTGTCTTATCACTCGACGATTGCTGGAAAAAGGTGTGCGCTTCATTCAGCTGTACTCAGGCGGCGGGCACATTGAGGACACGTGGGATGGCCACAATGATTGCATCGGCAACCATACGTTGCATGCCGGGGAGACGGATCAACCGATAGCTGCGCTGATGGCGGACCTGAAGCGCACTGGGCTTTGGGACGAGACGCTTATTGTTTGGGGCGGTGAGTTTGGCCGCACTCCGACTAGTGAGGGATTGGGTAAACCCGGGCGCGACCACAATTGGCATGGCTTCACGATGTGGCTGGCGGGCGCGGGGGTGAAGGGCGGCCAGGCGATCGGCTCCACTGATGAACTTGGTTTCGCGGCGGTGGAGGACGTGTGTCATGTTTCCGATCTTCACGCGACTATTTTGCATTTGATGGGACTTGACCATACGAAGCTTACCTACTTTTATTCCGGTATGAATACCCGGCTTACGGGTGTTCGCGGGAATGTTGTGCGCAAGGCGCTGTTGTAAGCAAGACAAGCATTCCTGCTAGCTTGGGTATTCCGGATGATCTCTTTCTCGAATATTCAAAAGCAGTACGGCAAACAGTTAATTTTCGTTGATGCCTCGTTTCAGCTGAACCCCGGCGAGAAGGTTGGTTTGGTGGGTCCGAACGGATCCGGCAAGACTACTCTTTTCCGCATGGTTGTCGGGGAGGAAGACCCGGACGAGGGTGAAGTCTCTGTTCCGAAGAAGCTGACCATCGGCTATTTCCGCCAGGATGTGGAGGAAATGAGTGGCCGGTCCGTCCTTGATGAGGCCATTGCGGGGAGCGGGCGCGTGGGCGATCTTCACCATGAACTTGAGCGCTTGCAGCAGGCCATGGAAGATCCGGCGCAAGCGGAGGACATGGACCGGACGCTCCAGCGCTTTGGCGAGGTTCAGGAGCAGTACGAGCATCTTGGCGGGTACACGCTCGAGGCGCAGGCTCGCGAGGTGCTGCATGGCCTTGGCTTCAAGGACGACCAGATTGATGGCGATGTGGGGGCGCTGTCGGGCGGCTGGAAGATGCGTGTGGCGCTGGCTCGTGTGCTGCTGGGCAGGCCCGATGTTCTGCTGATGGACGAGCCCACGAATCACCTCGACCTGGAATCGATCATCTGGCTGGAACAGTTCCTGCAGTCGTACCCTGGAGCGCTTCTGATGACTTCGCACGATCGCGAATTCATGAATCGCATTGTTTCGAAAATCGCGGAGATCGATGCGGGTGAGATTGTCGGCTACTCAGGCAATTACGATTTCTACGAGCGGGAGCGCGCTATTCGTGAGACGAATCAGCAGGCCGCTTTTGCGCGGCAGGAGTCGATGCTGGCTAAGCAGCAACGCTTTATCGATCGGTTTAAAAGCCACGCGGCGAAGGCGGCTCAGGTGCAGAGCCGCATCAAGGCGTTGGACAAGATCGAAAAGATCGAGCTGCCGAAGAAACGGCAGGTGGTGAAGTTTGAGTTTCGAGCGCCTCCGCGTTCGGGCGATCAGGTGGCGATGATTGAGGATCTCCACAAGAGTTATGGCGCTCGCGTTATCTACGCGGGGTTTAATCTGACGATTCGCCGCGGAGAGCGTTGGGCTGTGATGGGACGCAACGGCGCGGGCAAGACCACGCTGCTCAAAATGATTGCGGGCGCAAGCGAACCGGACGCCGGCGCTGTGCGGCTGGGTGCAAGTTTGAATATGGGATATTTCGCGCAGCAGTCGCTCGATGTGCTCAATCCGGATTTGACCATCATCGAACATCTCGTGCAGGATTTTCCTCGCGATGGTATAGGCTCGCTTCGTTCGCTGGCTGGCGCGTTCCAGTTCTCGGGGGACGATGTCGACAAGCGCATCAGATCACTGTCCGGCGGCGAAAAATCGCGGCTGGCGATGGCTCGGATGCTTTACAATCCTCCGAATTTTCTGGTGCTCGATGAGCCGACGAATCACCTGGATCTGGCGACTAAGGAGATGCTTGTGGATGCGCTGAAGGAGTTTGAAGGGACTATGATTTTCGTGTCGCATGACCGCGTGTTCCTGCGTGGATTGGGCTCGAGGGTTCTGGAACTTGGTGGTGAGAGCGGTACGGATCGCACGCCTCGCGTTTATCCGGGGTCGTATGTGGAGTATGTTCAGGCGATCGGGCATGAAGCGCCTGGGATTTATGCCTGAACGTAATGGCGAGGGTGCTGTTAGGGGCCGATCCAGTCTACCGGCACCACTGCACATCGGCGGACTTCATCATCTCCTGTGATGACGGTAGCTCGCTCGGCTTGCGCCAAAGCAATCGCAAAGGCATCTCCGAAAGCGATGGGATGGGCGGCCTTGATCCGGGCGGCGGCCAAGATTCCGGCCGGATCCGGCAGAACGACGCGGAGCGGCAGGGAAGGAAGCCTCTGCAAAAACTCCTCGGCTCTCTCAGGGCCGTGCCATCGAACGGAGATATAGTACAATTCGGCAACGTTCATCCAACTCATTAACAAATTCAGTTCGGCCATCGCTGCCCTTTGAAGGTAGACTTCCACCTGCGGCGCCGCGGGCTGGTCGAGTAACCAGGCGAGAATCGCCCAGGAATCAACGACCTTTGATTCGGTCATGATCGCGGTCTATTTCCGCGGTGTGCTCGGCCGTGAGGTCTTGAAGAAGGTCTGGCCCTTGCCGGAACATGCCGCGCATGGTGTGCCAGTCTGGGAGATCGTTGACCAATCGCTTCATCACTAGAGTTTCACCTTGCACGTCAATCGAGACTTGGGTACCAGCTTTGAGGTTGAGACGATCGCGCACCACTTTGGGGATAACAATTTGACCTTTCGGTGAGATCGTCGTCTTCGTCATGGATGGACCTTTGCTACCGAGGTAAACCGGATTTAGCTGTTGGGCAAGCCTACAGGCTTAGGACGTAGGCGATCAGTTGTTTCTTTTCGTCGTTGGTTAGTAACTCTTTGAAGACGGGCATTCCGCCGCCTCCGGAATTCAGTTGCTTCAGGATTACTTCGGGGGTTGCGCTCTTTCCGCCGGGTAGCGTGCCGTCTTTGGCTCCCTTCAAGCCTGGGCCGACTCTGTGTTCGTTGCTATCTGCGCTGTGGCATACCGCGCATTTTGCTTCGAATAGTTTTTTGCCTTGTTGCGCGCATAGCATCGAAGACAGAACGGCTAGAATTACCAGTGTTTTCATGCCAGCAGTTTTTGAATTGGATTTCCTGAAACGTCTGTTAGACGGAATGGCCTTCCTTGAAATGTGAAGGTCAATTTTGTGTGGTCGAGTCCCAGCAAGTGGAGAATTGTTGCGTGGATGTCGTGGACTTCGATGGGGTCTCCGGTTCGTGAGAAGCCTAGTTCGTCGGTTTCCCCGATCTGCAGGCCAGGACGAATTCCGCCTCCGGCCATGAACATCGTGAATGCGTCGATGTGGTGATTCCGTCCCGCTTTGCCTCCGGCGGTTGTTCTTTCGCCCATAGGTGTTCGTCCGAACTCGCCGCCCCAGATTACCAGGGTGTGCTCTAGAAGTCCTTTACGCTTGAGATCGCGAATGAGCGCCGACGTCGGTTGGTCGATTTCGCGGCAGACCTGGTTGAGTGGCTGGTCGATGTCCGCGTGATGATCCCAGTCGGTGTGATAGAGCTGTACAAAGCGCACTCCGCGTTCGACCAGGCGGCAGGCGAGGAGACAATTGTTCGCGTAGGACGACTTGCCTGGTTCTACTCCGTACATCTCTCGCGTGTCTCGGGTTTCCTTGGAGAAATCGATTAGCTCCGGTCCGCTTGTTTGCATCCGGTAGGCCATTTCGTAGGCTGCGATTCGCGTGTTGATTTCGCTGTCGCCGGTCTGGTCGAGCTTGAGGCGGTTCATGTCTCGCACGGCCTCCAGCGTGTTCGCTTGTGATTCCGGTGTTACTCCTTGGGGGCTGGAAAGATCGAGGATTGCGTCTCCTCCGGAGCGAAACGGAACGCCCTGGTAGGCGGTCGGAAGGAATCCGCTCGACCACAATCCGGCTCCTCCGCGCGGACCTCTTGGCCCTGATTGGAGCACTACAAATCCGGGGAGGTTCTGCGAGTCGCTGCCGATGCCGTATGTGACCCAGGAGCCCATGCTTGGACGGCCGAAGCGAATGGATCCGGTGTTCATGAAGCATTTGGCTGGTGCGTGGTTGAAATTTTCGGTAGAGATTCCGTGTATGAACGTTACGTCGTCGACGATGGATGCGATGTTGGGCAACAGCTCCGATACGTACGCGCCGGATTTCCCGTGCTGCTGGAATTCACGATGCGTGCCTAGAAGCTTTGGCGGGTTCTTGGTGAACGTGTCCATGAAGGCGAAGCGCTTGCCTTTCAGGATGGAGTCGGGCGCGACTTTACCGTCAAATTCCTGGAGCTTGGGTTTGTAGTCGAACATCTCCAGCTGGCTGGGTCCGCCAGCCATGAACAGATAAATTACGTTCTTGATCTTCGGCGGGAAGTGAGGCGGCTTGGGCGCCATCGGATTATCGGACTTTGGCGCGGCCCCGAGTAGCGACGCCAAGGCGATTTGACCGAGACCGACGCCGCAACGGCTGAAGAATTGGCGGCGCGTTTCTGCGAGAAGAATGCGGTCTTCGAATGTCATGGATTACTCCCGTGTCATGAAATCGTCGAGGTTGAAAAGCACCCGGCAGAGCGACGTCCAGGCGGCCAGATCGGAAACGTTTGCCGTCTTGTTTGTGGTTTCCGCCGATACTAGTTGCGCAGCTGCGCGTGCGTCTGCCTGGTAGAGTTTCCGCTGCCGATCGAGGAACTCTTCGAGCCTGGCGCGCTCTTTTTGATTCGGATTGCGGCCCATAGCGAGGAGGAACGCGTAGTCGAGTTGCTCGCGTGTGCCCGAGGCCGGCGATTCTTTCATCACTCTTTTCGCGAGGGCTTGCGCGAACTCCATAAACGCCTCATCGTTCAAGAGGGTCAGGGCTTGCAATGGGCTGTTGGAGCGGATTCGGCGTGTGCAGGTGGACCCGGCGTCCGGGGCGTCGAATAGCGACAGATTTGGGGCTGGCGACATGCGGAAGAAGAAGGTGTATACGCCTCGGCGATAGCGGTTCGGGCCGGTTTCGGTGGGCCACGGACGCTTCACTTGTGTGCCTGCCATGGAGCCTTCGGGTATGGGGGGATAGACGCCGGGTCCGCCCATGGTGGCGGTGAGGAGGCCGCTGGATACGAGGGCGGAATCGCGAATGATTTCGGCATCGAGCCGCATTCGCACTTGGCGGGCGAGGAGACGATTGTAAGGATCGACTTCGTCCAGCTCTGGCCGGTTCTTTGAGGCCTGGCGATATGTTGCGGAGGTGACGATCAGCCGATGCACGGCCTTCTGACTCCAGCCTTGCGACATGAATTCGGTGGCCAGGTAATCGAGCAGTTCCGGATGCGTGGGACGTGCTCCCATCAATCCAAAATCGTCTTGTGATTCGACGATTCCCTTGCCGAAATATTCCTGCCACATTCGATTCACCGTTACGCGCGCGGTGAGGGGGTTATTCGGGTCGACTAACCACTTTGCCAGGTCGAGACGGTTGCCGGTGACTGGTTTCGACGAGAGAACGGCGGGCACCCCTGGCTCAACTTTTGCTCCGTGCCGAAGGAAATCGCCGCCTAGATGGATGTAACTCTCGCGCGGCGTGGGAAGCTCGCGCATGATGAGTGTTCGGGTTACCCATGGCTTGGCCCAATGGTATTCGGGGGAACCTTCCACTCCCAGCGGCTTCATCAACGTTCTGAGTGTGGCCACGCGTGCTAGAAGGCCGGGATCTTTGTGCTTTGGGGGATCACCGGGCTCTAGCGGCTTCGCTGCCAGCTTCTCGATATAGTCCACCATTTCCCGGCTCAACGCGTTCACCTGCGCCCAATATGCGCCGGCTTGGGCGGTCTCGTCTTTGGTTGGAAGATCGAGATACGGGCGGTAAAAATCGGGACGCTCGGAGTCTTTCGAAATCTCTTGCGTACTGTTATAGAAGGCGTAGAGCTGGTAAAATTCGCGCTGCGCTATGGGGTCGTATTTGTGATCGTGGCAGCGCGCGCAACCTACCGTGAGTCCTAGAAAAACGGAACCTGTCGTTGCTGTTCTGTCGGCTACGGCTTCTACGCGGTATTGCTCGAAATCGATTCCTCCTTCGAAGTTGCTTGGCGTGTTGCGATGGAAACCAGTGGCGATTAATTGATCGTTGGTCGGGTTCGGCAGCAGGTCGCCGGCGATTTGTTCGATAGTGAACTGGTCGAACGGCATGTCGCTGTTCATCGCCTGGATTACCCAGTCGCGGTACTTCCAGATTGGACGGGGCGCGTCGATGCTGTAGCCGTCGGAATCGGCGTAACGGGCTACATCGAGCCAGTGCCGGCCCCAACGCTCGCCGTAATGGGGCGAGGCTAGCAGGTGGTCGACTACCTTTTCGTATGCGTTGGGCGAGGTGTCGGAGAGGAATTCGCGGATCTCTTGCGGCGACGGTGGGAGGCCGGTGAGGTCGAGGCTTACTCTACGCAGAAGCGTGTTGCGGTCGGCTTCCGGTGATGGTTGGATGTTCTCGTGCTCTAGCCGCGCGAGGATGAAATTGTCGATTGGGTTGCGCACCCAGACGGAGTTCTTTACGGGCGGCGGCGCGGCGTGCTTGGGCGGTTGAAAGGCCCAGTGATCCCAGCCTCGCGGTTTTTTCGCTGCGGTGTTCGTTGACCAGGGAACATTTTGTTCTACCCACTGGCGGAGAACGGCGATTTGTTCGTCTGTGAGGCGCGGACGGCCTACGGGCATTTTGAGATCGCCCTTTTGTTCTACCGCTTCGATGAGGCGGCTTTCGGCGGGTGCTCCGGGTTTTACGGCGGGTCCTCGATTGCCACCTTTCAGGAGACTTTCGCGTGAGTCGAGCGAGAGGCCGCTGCTTTTTACAGCGTCGCTGTGACAGGCGGCGCAGTTGGCTTTTAGGATCGGCTGGACGCGTGTTTCGAAGAAGGATTGTGGGGCTTCCTGGGCTTGCAGACACGCGGCGGCCAGGGCAGCGCAGACGAAATGCAAGAGTTTCACCGGAAGTCCTCCTTTGGCTGAATCGTATCACAGGGGGCTTTACCTCGGGTTCGGTCCTGCGTAACGCTTGATTACGCGCGCGGCCCGGAACTTGGCTTTGATTCAGAGCGGTGACGCCGGGCAGTCATTGTCATTCGCATTCCTTCGTATGCTGCTTCCAGGTTGCGGGTGAACTGTGGGGTGTCAAATAGCGGGGAGGTCAACTTGCTTCTTTGAAGTTTCTCTCGCACTTCTCGGATGTGCTTAGGATTGCGTGCCAGGTTTAACGCGCGTGTTTCGTATTCGTCTAGCGAAGTGGCTACCAGTTCCGGGAGTCCTACTGCTTGCAGCAGGCTTCCGGCTACTCGGGATGCGAATGTTTTTCCTGCGCAGGTGAGGACGGGGCAGCCTCCCCACAGTGCGTCGCTTGCTACTGTGTGGGCGTTGTAGGGGAGCGTGTCGAGGAACAGATCGGCTATCGCGAACCGTGCCAGGTGGGCGGGATTGGGGAGGGTGCCGGCGAATATCAGGCGGCCTGCGGCGATTCCTCGGGTTTCTGCTTCTCGTTTCAGATTCGCGGTGGCCAGTGCGTTCGATTCCAGCAGCCAGAGGATGCTTCCTTCGATCGCGGCTAGCAGGCGCATCCAGACGTGGAATACTTTCGGTGTGATTTTGTATGAAGCGCTGAAACAGCAGAACACGAATCCGGATTCGGGCAATCCGCAGTCCGCTCTGGTTGGAATGCTTGACGAGATGGGGCGCGTGCGGTCGTTCACCTGGTAGCAACCGGGTAGGTGAATTAGCTTTTCTGTGAAGTGCGGCTGCTGATCGGGCGGGACGACGAATGGATCTACGATGATGTGGTCCACGGCCTCGGTCCCCATTGTGCTGGGATAGCCTAGATAGCTCACTTGTATGGGCGCTGGCCGGAGGGCGAGAATCTGCGGGCGGGCTTCGGCTGTGTACCCTTTTAGATCTACTAGAATGTCGACGCCGTCTTCTTTAATGCGGGTGGCGGCTTCTGCAAATGAGGCGGCTTCGAGATCGGTGAAGCGATCGAAGGATTTTAGTAGGCGCTCGCGGGCCTGGCTGCCGTCGTCGCGCCCGTACGAGTAGCCGATGATTTTGAAACGCGTTCTGTCGTGGAGCTCGATGAGTTCCGAGATCAGACAGGCGGTTGCGTGTTCTTGAAAATCGGCTGAGAGATAACCGATGGTGATTCGATCCGCGCGCTCGGGACTTCGCTTCGGCCGCGGTGCGGGAATGGGCAGATTCTCGGCCGCCCATTGCTGGGCGCACTGCAATTGTTGTGCGGGCGTCGTCTCCAGGCAAAGAAATATGAAGGGGTTGACTGCGCTGGAACCGCTGTCCACTATTTCGATCAGACGGCTTGACAGCTTGTCGAGGCCGTTCCAGGCGCAGACGTGTCTCATCTGGTGTTCCGTTTGCGCGAGGGCTTCGGCGAATGCGGGATTGAGTGCTACTGCTGTTTCGAAAGCTTCGAGCGCGGACGCCAGATCGCCTATTGTGCGGAGGGCGCTGCCGAGATTTCTATGCGCCTCGGCGTAGTTCGGCCGGAGTTCGATTGCTCTTCGGTAGCAGGCGATTGCGTCTTGCGGCGCGCCGCTCATTTGGTGGGCGTTCCCTAAATTGTTGTGGGCTTCGGGAAAATCGTGTGAGATTTCGATCGCGCGCCGGTAGCAGGTTATTGCGTTGTCGAGCTTGCCTTGTTGGACGAGAATATTCCCGAGATCGGAATGGGCTGTTGCGAAGTCCGGATCGAGGTAGATGGCTCTGCGGATCAAATCGGCGGCCATGCGGCTCTTTCCGGTTTGGTGTGCAATGATTCCCAGCAAGTGCCAGGCGCGCGGCTGGTTGCGATTGGATTCGAGAATTTGTTGACAGAGTTCCGCGGCTTCGGGCAATCGGCCGAGGCGGTGCGAATCGATCGCCTGGGCTAGGAGTGCGTGTTGCCGGTCATCTGCGATCATTCAAGATAGCATAAGAAGATCACCATGGCCGCAACCAGTACAAAGCCGAAAGCGCGCTCCAAAAAGAGCTCTAAGAGGTCCGGGTCAGCTACTCTTCTACTGATCGCATTGTTCAAGCTGTTCAAAGGATTCCTGCTGCTGGCCGTGGCCATCGGCGCCGTTCGGTTGTTGCATAAGGACATTGCGGAATCCGTTGAACACTGGGTTCGCGTTCTGCGGGTGGATCCAGAGAACCACTATATACACCGGCTGCTGGCAAAACTTTTCGCCGTTACTCCCAGGCAACTCAGGGAACTTAGCGCCGGGACTTTTGTTTATTCCGGATTGTTGTTGACGGAAGGCGTCGGGTTGTTACTTCGAAAACGGTGGGCCGAATATTTCACGGTGATCACTACCGGACTTTTGATTCCGCTTGAGGTCTACGAATTGGCGAGGCACTTCACTGCGGCGAAGGTCGCGGTGTTTGTGATCAATGTGTTGATTCTCTGGTATCTGCTCGCGCGGTTGCGGCGCGAGCGCTGATTATATTTTGGGCGCGTAATATCCCTTGCGGGCGCGAACGACCAACTCCTTGCGCCCTTTCACTTTGATTGTTACCGGGTGGAACAGGCCGTCGGTCTTACCTGGATCGGGGCGATAGAGCACGTTGTATTGATGGCGCAGTTCGTTGGCGATGTTTTCAAATGACTGCGCGAGGTCCTGAACTTTGAACGGGAAGAACGTCAGGCCGCCGGTCTCTTCGGCGAAGTACTTCATGATTTTGTCGCCGTCGGTGGTGATGCCGGTGATGTTGGTTGATATCGAGTAGATGGTCACGTCGGCTTTGTGCGCCATTTCGAGCGCCTGGTCGCGGCTGTAACGGCTCTGATTGTCGTCGCCGTCGCTGATAATCACCATGGCTCGCCGGAATTTGTAGAGCGGTTGATCCTGCATGAGCTTGTCGCGGCAGGCGAAGAAGACTGCGTCGAACAGGGCCGTGCCGCCACCTGGACGGAGCCCGCGAATGGCGTTGCCCAGTTTCTCGATGTTGTTGGTGAGATCGGCAACGAGCTCCGCGCCGGTATCGAAGCTTACGACAATCGCGCGGTCCTGCGGGCGGATCACGCTATTGATGAATTCGATGGCCGCTTCCTGTTGGAACTTGAAGCGGTCGCGAATGCTGTTGCTGGTGTCGATGAGAATGGCCAGGCGCAATGGGAGGTCAGCTTCGGCGGTGAACTCCATGATCATCTGCTTCTTTTTGGCCTCGATGATTTCGAAATCGTCCTTCGAGAGATCCATTACGAAGCGGCCTTTCTTGTCGGATACGGTGAACAGCATGTTTACGCGATTCACGGCCACCGAGATAGGATTTGCTTCGTCCTGCGGCTTGGGCGGCTGTTGCGCTTCTTGGGCGGTGATGGCGAGGAAGGGCACAAGAGACGCGATGGCAAACAACTTTTTCATGATTGGTCCAGTTCAATTATAGTTCGCTTAGCCACTGCTGCAATTCCCCTGGAAGGGGAGCCTCGACGGTTACCATGTTGCCGGTGGACGGACTTTCGAAGCGGATCATTCGCGCGTGGAGGAAGAAGCGGCCGCGGTCCGCGGCGGGCGCACCGTAGAGCCGGTCGCCTGCTACCGGGTGGCCGATGCTGGCGAGATGCACTCGAATTTGGTGGGTGCGGCCAGTGCCGATTTTCACTTCTATCAGTGTGAACTTTTCGAAGCGTTGGGTGACCTTGTATTCGCTGTAGGCGGTGCGGCCCTCGGCTAACCGCGCGGTCATTCTTATGCGGCGAACCGGATCGCGAGCGATCTTCGATTCGATCTTTCCGTGATTTTGTTTCAGAACGCCGTGCACCAACGCGACGTAAGTTTTCTCCACCCTGCGTGAAGCGAATTGTTCGGCTAGATTCCGATGGGCCGCGTCCGTTCGGGCCACCAATAAGACCCCGCTTGTGTCCTTGTCGATGCGGTGGACGATGCCTGGGCGCTCTTCGCCTCCTGCTGTGGAAAGGGATTGGAAGTGATGCAGGAGCGCGTTGACCAGCGTGCCGGAATGGCGTCCCGCGCCGGCGTGAACTACCAGTCCGGCGGGTTTGTTGATGGCTAGGACGGCGGGATCCTCGTAGAGGACTTCGACTGGAATATCCTCTGGCGTTGCTTTCAACGGAGCCAGTTCGGCGGGTTCTACTGCGATGGCTTCTCCTCCGTGGAGCGTCGCTGATGGTTTGACGTGTGCTCCGTTCACCGTCGCTGCGCCATCCTTGATCCAGCTTTGCAGACGCGCTCGGCTGAACTGCGGCAATTTCTCCTGCAGAAAATGGTCGAACCGCTTGCCTGCGTCTTGTTGTGCGACCTTAAATTGAAAGCTCATGACCTGGACCGTACGGGTGATCCTGCTGCTGCTGATCGCCACCTTTGCGATTGCTCGATTCTGCCACATCGATATCATGTGGGTGGAAGAGGCGTACCCCACGGCGGCTGCGATGGAGATTCTTCGCGGCAAGATGCTTTATCGCGATATCTGGTTTGACAAGCCTCCGCTTTATGCACTTGTTTATACGTTTTGGGGCGCTCAAATCGGGTTCTGGCTGCGCTTCGCTGGCTCGCTGTATTTGGTGCTTTGCTGCGGTTTGATTTTCAGATTCGCGCAACGAATGTGGGGCGAGCGGGAAGCGGTGCTGGCCACGTTCCTGCTGGGTTTCTATCTCACGTTTGGAATCCCATCGGCGGTGATTGCTCTGGCTCCCGATCTATTGATGGTCGCGCCGCATATCGCTGCTGTGTATCTGGCTTGGCGGGGCCGGGCGTTTTGGAGCGGTGTTCTGGTTGGCATCGCACTCCTGGTAAACACGAAAGCCGTGTTCGTATTGGCGGCCTGCCTTCTTTGGGTATGGCCCGCGTGGTGGAAGCTGCTGGTTGGGTTCGCTGTCCCGAACGTGCTGTTCATGGGGTATCTGGCTGCGAACGGCGCTCTTGGCGATTATTATTTGCAGATTTGGAAGTGGGGTTTTCTCTATTCGAAAGCCGGATTCCCAATCAGCGTGGGCGTTTCACGCACTCTGAATTGGGCGGGCTTTCAGATCACCGCGCTGATTGGCGCCGTGTGGTGCTTTCGCCGCGACAGGAAGATGCTTGGTTGGGCGCTCATCTCGCTTGTTGGCGTAACCGCGGGCTGGCGATTCTTTCCGCGCTATTACTTCCAGCTCCTCCCGGTGATTTGTCTTGCCGGGGCGCGCGGTCTGGTTGAGATGAGAAAACGTTGGCGCATAGCGGCAGTCGCACTCATGGTGATTCCGCTGGCACGCTTCGGTCCGGGATACCTGACGCTAGCGAACGATCTGATTCGCCGCCAGGCGCACGAGTGGTCGGATATACGGATGAATCAGGACAGCTTCGAGGCCGCGAGAATTATTACCGCCCTCGCCCGCACCGGGGACACGCTGCTTGTTTGGGGATATAGGCCGGATATTTTTGTTTATTCGCGGCTGCCGGCCGCCACGCGCTATCTCGACTCGCAGCCGCTCGATGGTGTGCTGGCGGATCGCCACCTCACGAATTCCACTCCGATTGCCGCGGACTGGGCCGCCGCGAATCGCCGCGCGATCGCTAATGTGAGGCCGTCGTTTATCGTCGATGGTCTGGGGTTGTTGAACCCGAAATTGAGCGTGGATAAATTTCTGCCGATGCAGGACTACCGTATTGTGGGACGAACTGCTTTGTCCGTGATCTACCGGTTATCGGCCAGCCCAGACGGGCGGGCGCTTCCCGAGAAACGCTGAAATGCCCTCCTGTGCGTCTTCCGCGAGAGAGTTCATTGTCATTACTTGTTTTGTCTTTTCGTATGCCGTGCGTTGATCGGTTTCGATCTGGTCGTAGAAGGCGCGCTTGCCAATAGCTACGACGTGGCTGCTGGCCTGGGCGATCTTTCGGGCTAGCTCTCGCGTGGCGGTGGCGAGTTCTGTGGGCGGCACTGCTCGATTGACCAGGCCCCATTCCGCCGCGGTCTTCGCGTCGATCGTGTCCCCGGTCAGGAGCATTTCCATGGCGTGCTTGCGGCCGATGGCGCGAGTGACTGCGACCATTGGCGTGGAGCAGAACAGACCGATGTTGACGCCTGGAGTGGCGAATTTCGCCTCTTCGCTGGCAATTGCGAGATCGCACGTGGCTACTAGCTGGCAGCCTGCCGCGGTTGCCACTCCGTGCACTTCAGCGATCACGGGCTGCGGGATTACCTGAATTTTTTGCATCAAGGCGGCGCAGGTGTCGAAGAGTTTTCGATAGTAGCTTTCGTCGCGGCCTACCATCTCGCTGAGATCATGTCCGGCGGAGAAGGCCTTGCCGGCGGCGGCCAGGATTACGGCTCGAATCTTGCCGTCGCGTGCGATTTCGCCCAGCACGTACATTAGCTCCAGCATCAGGTCGAGCGATAGCGCGTTTCGCCGCTCCGGCCTGTTCAAGGTGACGATTGCTGTTTCGCCTTCGAGTTCATGACGCAAATACTGGTGGTCCATTTTGCACTTCCTGCCGGGATGATAGCATCGAAGAATCTATGAAACTACTATCCGGAGTCTTACTCATGTCTGCTTCGCTGTTTGCCGCTTCCAGTATTCATGACTTCACGATGAGGACCATCGACGGCAAGTCGGAACCGCTGGCGGATTTCAAGGGCAAGACTGTGCTTGTGGTCAATGTCGCGAGCCGGTGCGGGTTCACGCCGCAGTACAGGGGGTTGGAAGCGCTCTACGAGAAGTATAAGAATCGCGGTTTTGTGATTCTTGGTTTCCCGGCGAATAATTTTGGCGCTCAGGAACCGGGTAGCGATGAAGAGATCAAGACGTTTTGCAGCAGCAAGTATATGGTGACGTTTCCGATGTTTTCGAAGATTTCGGTGAAGGATGAAGGCAAAGCACCACTTTATGATTATCTGACGGGCACCGGTGGGGGCGAGGTGAAATGGAACTTCACCAAGTTTCTGGTGGGGCGCGATGGGAAAGTGATCACTCGTTTTGAATCGAAGGTTACTCCCGATTCGCCGGAAGTGATCGAAGCGGTTGAGAAGGCTCTGCAGTAGTGAGCCGCGTCCTGGTGACTGGCGGGGCTGGATATATCGGCTCGCACACTGTCTATCAACTGGAACAACGCGGGTATCAAGTCGCCATCGTTGACGATCTTTCACGCGGGCATTTTCATAATGTCCAGGGAAAAGATTTCCATCAGATATCGCTTGGGGATACGCCGCGGTTGGTTAACCTTCTGGCCGGCGGAGGCTTTGATGCGGTGATTCACTTTGCCGCGTATATCTCGGTTGGCGAGTCGACCAAGGATCCCGAGCTTTATTTTGCGAACAACGTTGGCGGGACATTGTCGCTTCTGACGGCGATGTCGAAGGCCGGTGTGAAGCGGCTTGTGTTCTCTTCAACAGCCGCTGTTTACGGGACCCCCGAGCGCGTTCCGATTACTGAAGATGCTCCGTTCGCTCCGGTGAATCCGTATGGCGAATCGAAGGTGATGGTGGAGAAGATTCTTGGTTGGCTCGATCAATACCGGGAACTGCGGAGCATTGCGCTTCGATATTTCAATGCATGCGGGGCGGAACCCGGGGTGGGGCTGGGAGAGCAGCATGAGCCTGAGACTCATTTGATCCCGCTGATTCTGCGCGCGATTCAGACTAGTAAGCCGGTGACTATTTTCGGCGACGACTATCCTACTCCTGATGGCACTTGCATTCGGGATTATGTCCACGTCAGCGATCTGGCCGAAGCGCACATTCTGGCGCTTGACTCGCTGATGTCCGGCGGGGCTTCGAATCAGTTTAATGCGGGGACTGGGACCGGGTATTCTGTTCGCGAACTGATCGCGGCGGTGGAAGATGCGACCGGGAAGAAAGTGCCGTTTGTGGTGGGTCCGCGGCGCGAGGGCGACCCGGCTGAACTTGTTGCTAATGCCGACAAGCTGAAGCGCACTCTGCGGTGGACTCCAGGGCATTCGAGTCTGAAAGAGATTGTCGCCAGCGCGTGGGAATTTCAGCAGAGCCGCTAGCCGCAATAGAATATCGCTCATGAGAGTGATTGCGTTTTTGTTTTTGGTGGCGGCCGTGCTGCCTGCCCAGGACTACGACCTCCTCCTGAAGGGCGGGCATGTAATCGATCCCAAGAATGGCTTGGATGCGCGCCGCGATATTGCGATTAAGAATGGTTTGATCGCTGCTGTTGCGGAAGATATACCGGCTTCACAGGCGCACAAGACTGTGGACGTCTCTGCGTTCTACGTGACTCCCGGGCTGGTTGACATTCACGTTCATGTCTATGCTGGAACCGGCAGCGCTTATACGGGTCCGTTCAGCATCCGGCCTGATGATCATACATTTCGTTCGGGTGTTACTACCGTGGTGGACGCGGGGTCTTCGGGGTGGCGCAATTTTCCGGACTTCAAGGAGAAAATCATCGATGGCGCTCGGACGAGGGTGCTGGCTTTTCTGAACATTGTGGGCTCCGGGATGGCCGGCACGGTGGAGCAGAATATTAACGACATGGATGTCACGTCGGCCGCCAATATGGCGAAGATGAATAAAGACATCATTGTTGGATTTAAGACTGCTCACTATGCCGGGCCGGAATGGATCCCTGTGGAGCATGCTGTTCAGGCGGGTGACCTGGCTGGTATACCGGTGATGGTCGATTTCGGGCGCTTTCGTCCGGAGCGGCCTTACGAAGATCTTGTAACGAAGAAGCTGCGTCCCGGGGATATCTCCACGCATATGTATTTGATTTCTGTTCCGATGCTTGACGATCAGGGGAAGGTGCGTCCTTTCGAGTTTGAGGCTCGGAAGCGCGGTGTGATCTTCGATGTGGGTCATGGTGCGGGGAGTTTTTTGTTTCGCTATGCTGTCCCGGCTATGAAGCAGGGTTTTGGGCCCGACTCTATCTCTACGGATCTTCATTTCGCGAGTATGAACGGCGGCATGAAGGACATGCTGAATGTTATGTCGAAGTTCCTTAACATGGGCATGCCTTTGCAGGAGGTGATTCTGAAATCGACTTGGAATCCGGCTAAGGAGATTCATCGGGTAGAGCTGGGCCAGTTGAGTGTTGGTGCACCTGCTGACGTCGCGGTGTTGCGCGTTGATCGGGGTCAATTTGGTTTCGTTGATACCGCTGGGGCTCGGATGAAGGGTACGCAAAAGCTTGCTTGCGAATTGACGGTTCGGGCGGGGAAGGTGGTTTGGGATCTGAACGGAATTACTCGCGAGGATTGGGACAAGCTGGGCAAATATGGGTTACAGGCGGACGACCGGTGGGACGCTACGTTGGAAAGGGCGGCGCACCAACCGCACTGACCTCCCCAGTAAACGCCCGCAAAACGGAGACTGGATCGCGGACTCGCACTGGCGTTTGCTTGCGAATGTTGACGGTCGGCCCTTTGCGGGCTAGCTTGGCGTGACGCGACTCAGCGGTTGCCCCATTCCGGCGCCTTTACTGCTCTGTCTTTAATCAGCAGCGAAAACAGATAGTCCTGGGTGATTTGCTCGTTCCGAATTGCTTCCCAGCTTCTGAAGGCCGTCTCGGCCTGGACTATCGCCAGACGAGCCTGATCGAGCGACAATTCGATACTGTAATCATAGTCGGCAAACTCACGTTTTTGCTGAAGTTGAACGAAACTCAAGGCCACTTCGAAGAGATGCTTTTCGGCCGAATTCTCCGCGGCGTCTTTATGTTTCGCCTTCTGCTTATCGGACGCACTAAGCATCTGCTTGTGCTCGAATGCCCGCGCGAGGTTGATTCGGTGCTCCGGCCTTGCCCAATTGGAACAGGCTTCATGGATTAGCAAATGAAAGAGGGCGTAATACGCCGTGGAGACTGATCTGTGCAAGGTGGCCTGCGTCGGGTATTCCTTTTCGAGCAGGCCGCGCGCAACTTCTAAGAGGTCGTGATGGAACGCCATCAGCTTAAGCCCAGGCCGGGTCTTTCAGCTTCGCCTGTTCCGACATGCTCCGGAAGTCGAAGTAAGCGTACAGACCATTTTCGTCAGTCTTTGCCTCATTCATGAGGGAAATAGAAACCTTGTTCGAAAGCTCGTACAACTCGTGGTCGCCCCGTGAGGCTTCGTCACGCACCACAACTCGAAAAAAGATTGACGGCGCACCGACCCAGTTTTCTCCGAGGCTGTACCGGATATGGTCAACCTCTTTTGCAAACTTGCTCTCCACACGGTGAACGGCGGAGTCGATCTCCTGCTCCTGCACAGAACTGGATGTCGTGAGTGCCATAAGGGGTCTCGTTCCTCTTCTGTCTCAGGATACCGCGCGAATCTGCGGTGAAAAATACCGGTGCGCCCTCGCATGTTATCGTAGGAATACCCCAAGCTTTTTCAGAGTGCCCATGCCAAAGCTCCAGTACTCCACACGCAGCGGTATCGAAGTCACTCGCAGCTCTTCGAAGATTTCGTATCAACGAGGTTTGCGGAAGTTGTTGCGTCAACTCGATACCCGGAGAGGCATTTACCTCTCTTCCGGTTATGAATATCCGGGGCGATATTCACGCTGGGATTTCGGTTCCATTTGTCCGCCTCTTGAAGTGGTTGCTTTTGGCCGCCATATCGAATTCCGCCCGCTCAATCAGCGTGGCGAGGTGATCAACCAGCTTTTGCATCCGGTGCTGCAGCCGCATCCGCACTGGGAATATCTGGATATTGAAAATGGCACTCTTCGCGGGCGGTTGAAGCCACTGCCGCAACTCTTTTCCGAAGAGGAGCGCAGTAAGCAGCCTTCGGTCTTTTCGATTTTGCGTGAGTTGATTCATGAATTCCGCAATGAGCAGGACTCGAGCCTTGTTTTCGTTGGCGCTTTCGGCTTCGATCTGCTGTTTCAATTCGATCCGATCCAACTGAAGCTTCCTCGCGGTCACCGTAAGGATCTGCATCTCTTTTTGTGCGATGAAATTTATCTGATGGATCGCAAGAAGGAGACGATTGAGCGGGTCCGGTATGAGTTCCGGCGCGGTGACATCACTACGGAGGGTTTGGAACGTTCGGGTTCTGGTGTGGCGGGGGCTCCGAAGCTTCCGGCCGCCGAAATTGTTTCCGATCACACAAAGGAAGAGTATATGGCGAACGTGGAACGCGTCCGCCAGGGGATGGGCCGCGGCGACTATTATGAAGTGGTCCTGCGCCAGACGTTTTCTGCGCCCTATTCGGGGAGCGCTTCGAAGCTTTTTGAGCGGGTGCAGCAGGCGAGTCCGAGTCCTTACGAATTTTTCCTGCAACTCGGCGATGAACAACTCGTGGGGGCATCTCCGGAGATGTTTGTTCGTGTCGAGGGGAGCCGGGTAGAGACCTGTCCCATCTCTGGAACGGCGCGACGCACGGGAGATCCGTTGAAGGATGCGGATAATATTCGTGAGCTTCTCAATTCGACGAAAGAAGAATCGGAGCTGACGATGTGTACCGATGTCGACCGTAATGACAAGTCGCGCGTTTGCGTTCCGGGGTCGGTGAATGTGATCGGGCGGCGGTTGATTGAATCGTATGCCGGCGTTTTTCACACTGTGGATCATGTGGAAGGAACTCTGCAGGCGAAGTTCGATTCTCTCGATGCTTTCCTGGCGCACATGTGGGCCGTTACTGTGATTGGCGCGCCGAAGAAGGCCGCAGCGCAGACGATTGAGAATATCGAGAAGAACGCGCGGGGCTGGTATGGCGGGGCGGTTGGAATGCTGTCGCTGAACGGCGATATTAACACGGGTATCCTGATCCGCACGGTTCATATGCGGGACGGCATGGCCGAATATCCGGTGGGCGCGACCCTTCTCTACGACTCGGTGCCTGAGATGGAAGAGCTCGAGACGCGGATGAAGGCGACTGGCTTTTTCCGTGCGTTCCAACCTCCGAAGAAAGCGGTGGCGCAGGCTCCCGAGGCTGTGCCCAGCGCGGCCGGCATCCGCATGCTGCTTGTCGATAATGACGACTGCTTTATCCACACTCTGGCGAATTATGCGCGGCAGACAGGCGCTGAGGTTGTTACGTATCGCGCTGGATTTCCGCTGCATATGATTGCCGATCTGTCGCCGGACATGATTCTGATCTCTCCGGGGCCTGGCCGTCCTGGTGACTTTGGCGTGCCCGACCTGGTGCGGTATGCCGCTCAGCATGAGATCCCGGTGTTCGGCGTTTGTCTTGGCCTGCAAGGGGTTGTTGAGGCGTTTGGCGGTGAGCTTGATGTGCTCGATTATCCGATGCACGGGAAGCCGTCGGTTGTTGTCAATCAGGGCAAGGGTGTGTTTGAAGGACTGCCGCAACGGTTCAAAGCCGGCCGGTATCATTCGCTGTTTGCGAAAAGGCCGGCGCTGCCGGATGCGCTGGAGATTACTGCTGAATCGGAAGACGGCGTGATCATGGGTGTCCGTCATCGAACGCTGCCTATCGAAGCGGTGCAGTTCCATCCCGAATCGCTGCTGAGCCTGGACGACTCGTGCGGTCTGCGCCTGATGCAAAACGTGGTGCGTATTTATGGACGCGCCCGTAAACCGGCTCCGGCTCGTGCTTAGACGGACGGGCGTCTTTGCGGTCTCGGCTTTCGTCACCTGCGCGTTTATTATTAACCTCTGTGCGCTTGTTTACGGCTGCGGTTGCCACTCGTGGTGGAACGGCGCCGCTGATTCCTGCAACATCCATGACGAAGAGGCGCATCACTGCCCGTGGTGCAGTATCGGGACGGTAGGCTTTTACTCGGTGGAAGCCGGGATTCTCGCCATTCAAGCTGTGTTGAGCTTTGGCCCTTGGCCTCGCGGCATTGCTCACAACATGGGACTCCGTCTGGTGGCCAGCCTTGCGGCTTTTCCGATTACTGGATCGGTGATTGGTCTTGTACTGGGGATGCACAGCAGTTACTGGAGTTGACGATATATAATTCCTTCGACTATCCGAAGGGAGGGTTTTGATGCGCGCTCTGCTGTTGCTGATTGCGGCCGCCACGCTTGCGGCGCAGCAGCGGGAGGAGGTCCGCAATCCCCGCACGTCGCCGGCTGACGTTGCCGCGGGGGCCAAGACTTTCCGCTCTCACTGTTCTCCCTGCCACGGTTATGATGCCGAAGGCGGACTCGGCCCCAGGCTCGCGGGCGGACATTTCTATCACGGAAGTTCCGACGCGGATTTGCTGAACAACATCAGCAATGGGATTCCCGGCACCGTGATGCCTGGGCTTTTCTATTCGGAAGACCGCATCTGGCAGGTCGTCGCTTACATTCGCTCGCTCAGGGCCAGCCAGCTACAACCTGCGGGCGATCCGGTCAGCGGTCGGGCTGTGTTTCGCTCTAAGGGTTGCATGCAATGCCATCGCGTGAGTGGAGAAGGCGGGCGGTTCGGGCCTGACCTCACTTTCATCGGCGAGTCCCGCGCTCCGGGTTATCTGCGTCAGTCGATCGTCGATCCGAGCGCCGAGGTGCAGCCGCAGTATTGGGTGATCACGTGCCGCTATCCTTCGGGCGAAACCTCGGCTGGCTTCCTCATGAATGAAGACACCTATACGATCCAGTTCATCGATATGGAAGGCAAGCTTCATTCCGTGGCCAAGTCGGATCTGAAGGAATTCCATACCGAGAAAACTTCGAAGATGCCGTCTTACAAAGACAAGCTCACTCCGCCGCAACTTGACGACCTGGTCGCATATCTCTCGTCGCTGCGATCAAAGGCAGGTATGGAATGATTCGATTCTTGTGCGTCCTCGCGAGCTTGTTGCCGGTTGCGGCGCAGGTAACGCCTGAGCGATTGCTCAACGCGGATAAAGATCCCGCGAACTGGATAACTTATTCGGGCAGCTATCGTGGGTGGCGCTATAGCGGGCTTGATCAGATCACGCGTGCGAACGCGTCGAAGCTGAAGTTGAAATGGGTTTATCAGATGCCCACGACACACACGGTTGAGACGACGCCGCTGGTGGTGGATGGGGTCATGTACTTCAGCGAGCCGCCGAGCAATGTTGTTGCTTTGGATGCGGCCACGGGACGGCAATATTGGCGTTATCACCGCGAGTTACCGAATCGGATCAACACTTGCTGCGGCCAAGTGAATCGCGGGGTGGCGATACTCGGCGACCGGTTGTTCGTTGGTACGGTGGATGCGCATCTTGTTTCGCTCGATGCCAAGACCGGCGCCGTTCTGTGGGACGTGCCGGTGGCGGACTATCGCACTGGACACTCGGTTACTGTTGCTCCGCTTGTCGTAAAGGACATGGTGATTTGTGGAATCAGCGGCGGGGAATACGGCATTCGTGGTTTTCTCGATGCCTACGATGCAGCGACTGGAAAGCGGCGGTGGCGCTTCTGGACTGTTCCGGAGCCGGGACAGAAAGGGGGCGAGTCGTGGTCCGGCGAGTCGTGGAAAACCGGCGGCGCTCCGACTTGGGTTACGGGATCGTACGATGCTCAGCAGAACCTGATTATTTGGGGGACAGGGAATCCGTCGCCCGATTGGAACGGCGATTCGCGGCTCGGAGACAATCTCTATTCCGATAGCGCTATTGCGCTCGATGCCGATACGGGCAAGCTGAAGTGGCATTTCCAGTTTGTGCCGCATGATCTTCATGATTGGGATGCGGTGCAGGTTCCGGTGCTGGTGGATGACGAGTGGCAGGGGCGTCCGCGCAAACTTGTTTACTGGGCGCATCGGGATGCGTTCTTTTATGTGCTGGATCGGGAGACGGGCCAGTTTCTGCTGGGGAAGGCATTCGCGAAACAGACTTGGGCGAAGGGGATTGACGATAAAGGGCGGCCTGTGAGGCTGCCGAATATCGATCCGTCGCCTGAGGGCACGATTATCTGGCCGGGAGTGCAGGGCGCTACGAACTGGTATTCGCCTAGTTATAACCCGCTTACTAAATTGTTCTATCTGTCGGTTTGGGAGAACCGTAGTATTTATCGGAAGGGTGAGCAGGAATATTCTCCCGGGAACCGTTATATTGGCAGCGTTCCGTTGATTGACTTACCGGAAGATCCTGGACACGGGGCGATCCGGGCGCTGAATCCGAAGACGGGCGAGGCTGTGTGGAGTTATCCGCTGCATACGAAACCTTGGGCCGGCGTGCTGACTACGGCGGGCAAGCTTGTGTTTGGGGGGAGCGATGAGGGGTACTTGTTTGCTTTGGATGCCGAGAGTGGTAAGGAAGTTTGGCGGCAGTTGCTGGGGGGTGTTATTCGGGCGGGTCCGATGACTTATCAGAGTGGTGGTAGGCAGGTGGTGAGTGTAGCTGCGGGGAGTGCGATCTTTACGTTTGAATTGCCGGAGTAACGTGACATCTGAATCGGTTTACTTCCTTCCTTGGGCGGCGAGGACTTTATCCAAGTTGTCTAATTGATTCTGAAGGTCGTCCATCTTCGCCTGCTCTGTCCGGAATTGAGCCTCTGCATCGGCCTGCTCGACCTGGCATTGCTGGTCCTGGTTGTCCAACATTTCAACCGCGGATTTCAGCCCTTGCGCCATTTCCTCAGCGGCCTTTCGATCGGATGGGTTCTGCGAGTTCCCGTGTCCGGCCCCGGAATTTTCGATTTGGCTCGTGAGCATTTTTCGCTGTGACTGAACCTGGCTGCATCTGGCGCGAGCGCTGTCGAGACGCTCAGTAACCCGATTCAGCTGAGACGCTTCGGTTTGGACACGATACATCAAGATCTGCACCCTTTGTATTGTTGCCGCGGTAATCTGAAGGTCCTGCCTTAGCTGCCGGATCTCAGTGAGCAGGATCTGCGTCACTTGCGAATCCGGTGACGCCGTCTGACCGAAGCCAGCTGCCGCTCCGAGGAACAATGTCAAACAGATGATTGATGTGCGAACCATGGATTGCCTCCATTGGGTAGACACCGCTTGCGTTTTGATTGTTCCATCGCCGAACATGTTCACCACTTTGGCGCCTGTGGTTCAATCTACGCGATGGCCGACTGTTTCTTACCGAAAGGCTGTCAAACGGCGCGGTGACTCTGTCATTAACTGGCATCGCAACCGATTGAAAAACGCAACGCGGTGCAGATCTCGCCCATCCGGCATTGCTCAACCTGGCGACCCATTTCCAAAGTGTTGCTGCGAGACTGTGACCGTGTTGTGCAGGTTCACCGCGCACGTTGTCGGTCGATAACTATGCCATGCCGGTGTCGAGAGTGAGTAGCCGGAGGTGCTCTCGAAGAGCGCCTCGGACCAGTGCCGAGCGATTCTGTTTGGTTTGCCGCCCGGCGCGATTGGCTGTCTGCAGTAACTTCTTGTCGAGCACAACCTGGATGATCTCCATATGGGCTCTACGCGATGGCTGGCCGTTTCTTACCGAAGCCGGTCGCCTGTTCGAACGCGTGGGCGATTTGAAGGACGCTGAAATCGTCTTTGTCGCGGCCGACGATCTGGATGCCCACCGGGAGTCCTTCCGGTGTGAAACCGGCCGGTACGGAGGCCGCTGGATTGCCCGTTATTGAGATGTACCAACACGACTTCATCCAGTCGATGTAGTTATTGAACTTCACTCCCGTGATCTCTGATGGGTATGGCGTGGTGATGTCGAAGGCCGGCAACTGCGTGGTGGGCAGGACAAAATATTGGTACTTTTCGAGGAAGGCCTGAAAGCGCCGCCAAAGCTGGCCGTGTGCGGTTTCGGCGCGCGCGACATCGGTGCCTGTGAGCCGCAGCCCTTCCTCGATCTCGCCTTTGAGCGTGTCCTTGAAGGCGTCCGGGTGCTCGTGCAGGCGCGCTCCATAAATATTCGCTGTGTTCCATGCGCGCAGTACGCGAAAGGCGATTTCGGCAGGGGCGAAGTCCGGCTCCGCTTGCTCGACGATGCAGCCGAGCGATTCAAATGTTGTGCGGTGGCTATCGATTACGGTGCGGACTCGCGCGTCGAAGGGCGCTCCGCCCAGATCCTTGAACCAGGCGACGCGCACGCCTTTGAAGGCGCGGCCGAGGGGGCGCGCGAAGCGTTCTCCCGGTTCATTGATGGAGAGCGGCGCGCGCGAATCCGGTCCGGCTATCGTGCTCAGGACCAAAGCAAGGTCGGCCACTGAACGCCCCAGGCATCCTGAGGTACTTAGCGTCGACCACCCGAACGCTGCTTTTGGATTTGGCACGCGGCCGATGGAAGGGCGGAAGCCGACCACGTTGCAGAACGCGGCTGGATTGCGCAGTGAACCGCCGGTATCGGAGCCGCTCGCAACCGGCACGAATCCGCAGGCCAACGCGACCGCCGCGCCGCCGGAGGAACCGCCGCATGTCTTCGTCAGATCATAGGGATTGTGTGTCGCGCCGAAGACCTTGTTGAACGTCTGCGATCCTGCGCCGAATTCGGGCGTGTTGGTTTTGCCGATGGTGATCGCTCCGGCGCGGGCCATCCGTTCGACAACGATATCGTCTTCGGTGGGGACGTAGTCTTTGTAGAGCGGAGATCCAAAGGTGGTGCGGATGCCGCGTGTTTCCATCAGGTCCTTGTGCGCTACGGGCAGACCGTGAAGCGGCCCCAGTGGCTCTTTACGCGCTTGCATTTCATCGGCCTTCGCGGCGGCCGCAGCTGCCATTTCCGGCACCAGGGTTACGATGGCGTTGACTTTCGGGTTAACACGCTCGATCTGCTTCAGATGCGCGTCCAGGGCTTCGCGCGCCGATAGCTTCTTCGTGCGGATCAACTGCGCCATTTCCACGGTGCTCATGAAACACACCGAAGGGGCGGCGGATTGAGCGCCCTCGAGGAACGGGGTTGCAGCCACTCCCAGCAGGATTTCGCGGCGGGTTGAACGGGTCTCCCTCATTGAAGGGAGTCTATCATTCTAGAACTGCTGTGTTTCTGTTAGCGCTGCGGGGTTTCTGTCTTTGTTGGAACTTGGGTGGGCGGCTGCTGGCTGGTTTGCTTCCAGATGACTGAGAAAAGCACTATAGCCAGAACTAAGAGAGCGGCGACACCGATCGTTACCCGCCAGATTCGGCGGCCTGAGGGATTGGAGAGTTCCTGCCGGATATTTGGGCTTTCGGAATTCATGGCGCCGTGTTTAAATATTCCGCACGCTTGATAGATACCTGACCGGGCGAAAACGTTACGTTTCCGCCCTGATTGAACGGGCCATCCTGTCAGATACTACGGACCGCTGCGTCTGCCGCCCGCGCCAAATCTTAGAAGTTCAAAGAACACCGGGGGTTGGCCGATGAACAGGCCATCGTCTGTGAGGGCCTTTGCAGGTCCCATCGCAGCTCCTATTGTTTGAGTGGGCCGAGTGATTGAAACTACTGGGAATGTCCGGCTCAGAAATGGGCAGGGCTCGGGCATGATCAGGTTGTCTGGTTCCGATGATCTCGGCTGCTGAGAGGAACGTCAGAATTGCCGTCGCCTGTGGTGATCGTGTTGCTTGGACGGAAAGTCCGCCGCCCTGTGCCCGCCGTCAGTCCTGCCCTCATGGAGAGCGATGGGTAGGTGGATTGTTTGGTGTGTTCGTGGGGTTGGCATATCTGATTGTTCGATGTCAGCGGCAATCAGCGTTTGACTTGTTAGTTGTAAAGTCGTCGTAAAAAAATCGTGAACGACACGGCTGCGGTGTCGCCGATCAGCTCTTTAGTCCTGGGATTCCGCCGAGAGACGGCGCGAGCCGCACGCTTCGCACGATTGCTTCGGCTACTGCCTCGGCGGCGGCGATGCCGATGGCGTCCACGCCGGCCTGTTCATTGCCAATTGACGCGGCGATCACCAGGTCTCCATCGCTCATCGTGTTCACTGGCCGGATGGCTTGCACCATGCCGTGTTGCGCGAGCTGCGCCACCTTTTGCGCCTGCACTTTTGTCAGTTTCGCGTTGGTTGCTACAACTACTAATGTTGTGTTGCCTCCGCGGAATCCGGCGCGTACACCGTTTTTGATGGCCTCGGCGCTGTTTGCGAATTCACGCGATTCGGTCGAGCGGCGCGCGCCTGCGAGAATCCTGTTGGTCTTCGGATCGATCACATCACCGACGGCGTTCACTACTGCGAGCGCGGAAACGAGCACCTTCGAGTACGGGCCGCCGAGCTGCACAGTGAATGTGCCGATGCCGGACTTCATGGCCTGCTTCATGCCGAAAACTTTGCCGACTGTTGCTCCTGTGCCCGCGCCCACTGCGCCTTCGCGCACTGCGCCAGCGTTTGCAGCCCTGGCGGCGGCTTCCCCCATTTCGCGAGTGGGACGAACGTGCGTCTTGCCGATACCCAGGTCGTAAATGATCGCGCCGGGAACGATCGGCACCTTGGCGTATCCGGTGTCGAAGCCGATGCCCTTCTGCTCGAGATACCGGCGCACGCCCGAAACCGCCTCGAGGCCGAACGCGCTCCCTCCGGCGAATACAACGCCGTGAATCTCGCCTGTGATGTGGAGCGGATTGAGCACTTCGATGTCTTCGGTGCCGCTGGCCGATCCGCGGATATCGACTCCGGCCACTGCTCCGCCTTCAAAGAGAATCGCCGTAACTCCAGTGAGCGCATCAAAGTCCGATAAATGGCCTACGCGGACTCCGGGGATGTCTGTCAAACCTTTCATGCTAGGATTTGATACGAGGCCGCCAGGGATTGCTCGATCTTGTTAAACCGCCAGTTCTTGCACTCCAAGATTTCTTCTATTTGACGGGCCGCGCGCTGCGCAATCTGTTTCGCAGCCCCCATTATACAGACGATATCTTTTTGCAAATGGACATAATCGGTGTCGGCAGCCTTCCTATTGTTGTCCTCACCGGGTTCTTCAGCGGCGCCGTGATGGCGCTGCAGATGGCGCGCGCTCTCTCGACGTATGGCGCGACTGGGCAAGTGGGACAAATCGTGGCAATCACGCTGGTGCGCGAGCTAGGACCCGTGCTGAGCGCGCTGCTGGTGGCCGGACGAAACGGGTCGGGCATTGCGAGCGAATTGGGTTCCATGAAAGTGACGGAGCAGATCGATGCGATGCGCGCGCTCGGTACCGATCCTATTCAGAAACTCGTTACGCCGCGATTGATTGCGACGTCGATCATGTTGCCGTTTCTCACTGTCATTTCCGATTTTGTTGGTTTGATCGGCGGGTACGTAATCGCGACTACGATGCTTAATATAACGGGCAGCCAGTATTGGAACACTGCCTATAAGGCGCTCGTTTGGAGCGATGTGGCGCAGGGCTTGCTGAAGCCGTTTCTGTTTGCAATGGTGATCGCGATGGTAGGTTGCTTTTACGGTCTACGGACTTCGGGCGGCACTCAGGGCGTGGGCCGGGCTACTACCCAGGCTGTTGTTGTGGCTTCTGTCTGGATTTTCGTCATCACATTGTTTGTCACGCGCATCTTTGTCTGGGTGAGCACGTAGCGATGGCGGAGAACCTCATCGAATCGGTTTTGCGGTTCGAAAATGTGACGGTCCGTTTCGATGAAGTCCTGGCTATTGATGATGTTTCCTTCGAAATCAAAAAGGGCGAAACGCGAATCGTTTTCGGGGCGGCGGGCAGCGGCAAGTCCGTGATGCTGAAGGTGGCGCTTGGACTGCAGCGGGCGGCTTCCGGCCACGCCTACGTTTTCGGGCAGGATATTACGAGTCTGCCGGAGGCGGCGCTTTTCGCTATCCGCGCGAAAATAGGAGTGCTGTTTCAGGAAGGCGGATTGTTCGATTCGCTGACCGTCGAAGAGAACGTGGCTTATCCGCTGATTTACCGGAAACAGGCGGTAAAAGAGACTCTGAGCAGAGAGGAGATTTCCAAGCGCGTCCTTGAGGCGCTGCGGTTCGTCGAATTGGAGCATACGCTCACCAAGTTTCCGAGCGAACTTTCCGGGGGCATGCGGCGCCGCGTTGGCATTGCCCGCGCCGCTGTTGCGCAGCCGGCGCTGATGCTGTACGACTCGCCGACGGCCGGCCTGGACCCTATTACCGCAAATACCATCATTCATCTGATCATTAAGGCACGCGATACGACCAATACCACGACGGTCATCGTGACTCATCGTTATCAGGACGGGCACCTGATTGCAAATTTCCGTTACAATCCCGAGAGTGGGAATATTGAACATGCCGGGCGCGATGCGAGTTTCCATGAGCGGACCAAGTTCATGGTCTTCCACGAGGGCCATCTCGTTTTCTTAGGAACGGAGCAGGAGCTGGAACGCCAGACGGACCCTTATATTTCGAAATTCAAAGCAGTAAGAACGTGAGACCGAATCTATGCCAACGGCACAACAAATAGCGTGGTCGAAGTTGAAAGTGGGTTTGATGGCCGTGGCGGCCATGATGATTTTGGGTACGCTGATTTTCCTACTCACCGGCGACACCCACTTCTTCAGCACCAACGTGCTGCTCTACACTTATATGACCGATTCGGCCTCTCTGGCGAAGGCCTCCGACGTTCGGTTGAACGGAATTCGGATTGGCAAAGTGAAAGACATCGGGTTATCCGGGGACAACCGGCCGCGCCGGATTATTCGCGTCACAATGGAAGTCGAGAAGAAGATGCTTTCGGAGATCCCGGCCGATTCTGTCGCTTCGGTGAGTGCGGAGAACGTTCTCGGCTCGAAGTTCATCAACATCAAGAAAGGCGTCAAGCCTGAGACTGCGCAGCCCGGCGCGGAGATCACCAGTCTGGATACAACCGATTTCGATGATGTGGTGCAGCAGGGCTACGCGCTGCTGACATCCGTGCAGGGAATTGTGAAGCGCGTGGACGCGATTGTCAGCCTCGTGGAAGTGGGTCAGGGGAGCATCGGCAAGCTGTTGGTGGACGAAACGCTGTACAACAAACTCGTTTCCGTCGCCAACGAAGTGGAGAAGCTTACGGTAGCCCTGAATTCGGATAAGGGCACGTTCGGAAAGCTGATTTATAGTGATGAGTTGTATGGCGACGTTCGTACCTCGCTGGGGCGCGTCGATTCGATGCTGGCGGATTTGCAGAAGGGGAAAGGAACTGCCGGGAAGCTGTTGTACGACGACGCAGTCTATGACGAGACCCGTAAGACTTTGGCCGAAGTGCGCAAAGTGGTCGAGGACCTGAATGCCGGCAAGGGAACCGCGGGCAAGCTGCTGAAGAGCGACGATCTCCATAACCAGTTGCAAACTTCGATGCGGAAGATCGACACGCTGATCGACAAGATCAACGCTGGTCAGGGGACCATCGGCCAGTTGCTGGTGAATCCGGCGCTCTATGATTCGCTCAATGGGACGATGCATGAAGTGCAGGGATTGGTGAAGGATATCCACGCGAATCCGAAGAAGTTTTTGCGTATCAAGCTGGGACTCTTTTGAGGGACTCGCGGCTGCCCATGGCAAAGAAAGTGTCACGCAAAGGCGCAGAGCCGCAAAGAAAATCTGTAATGCGGAAGGCGGAGTTCCTCGCCGCTTGGTCCCGCCACTCGGGCGGTCCGCTTTTGAGGAACTCGCGCAAGACGGACTCGGTTCCGGCGGCTAAGTCCGCTGAGTTTCTCTTTCATTTGGCGCCGCCGGGAGCGGGCTTTGCGCTTTGAAGCAACTGATCGTCAATGCAGACGATTTTGGTTTCACACGCGACGTAAATCGGGGTATTGTCGAAGCGCATCGGAACGGCATTCTCACTGCCACTACTTTGATGGCGAATGGGGCTGAGTTTGACGATGCTGCCGATTGTTCGCGGGAGAATCCCGGACTGGATATCGGTGCGCACCTGGTGCTGATCGGCGGGAATTCGCTTGCACCGCCGTTCCGCGAATTGCCTTCGACTGTGACGGATCTTCTTGTCGCGGTTTCTCGAAAAAAGATCAGTCCTTACGAGGAATTTCGGCCGCAGATCGAGAAGATTCTGAGCGCGGGTATTTCGATCTCGCATCTCGATACGCACAAGCATACTCATCTATTTCCGCCGGTGCTGGATGCGATGGCGCGGCTTGCGGAGGAGTTTGGGATTCCGTGGGTGCGGCGGCCGTTCGATCTTCCGTTGAGTGGGGCGGGCGTCCCTTTGATGGTGCGGCTGACCAATCAGTCTTTGCGTGCGGTGCGAGCGGGATTTCACCGGAAACTGGCGCGGCATGGGTGCCGGACGACGGATCATTTCGCCGGGTTCCAAATTACGGGACGGCTTCGCAGTAAGGAATTGATTGCGGTGCTTCGATCACTACCGGAAGGGTCTACGGAATTCATGTGCCATCCGGGATTTTGCACCGATGAGCTTCGGGGTGCTGCTACGCGGTTGAAGGAAAGCCGGGCGGCTGAACTCGATGCTTTGGTGGACCCGGCGGTTCGGGAGACTCTCGCAGAACTCGATATTCGATTGACGGACTACCGCCGGCTTGCTTCTTTTCACGACAAGCCGCCGAGCCGCCAAGAAAATCAATCTTGACAATCCTGTAAGTATCACCTTATACTCCATGTAAATAGTAGAGTGATAATTTGATCACGAAACTATGAACTACATCGGAGGACTACGGATGAGATCTGAAAGGGTTTGTTTATGGATTCGTAACAGTCTGGCGGGAGTTCCGTTTCTAGTTTTATGGATGATTGGCTCTGAGAAGGAAGCCAGGGCGTATACCGATCCCGGAACCGGCACGATGATTTTCCAGATGCTCGCAGCCGCCTTGGCCGGATCGTTTTTCTACATACGAAAATTTACGACGTGGCTCAAGCCGGGTAAAAAGAAGGACTCGGAAGAGTGAGCGCAAATCCATCTCGCCTGGCATCGCGCACAGAATTGACTGCTTCGTTCCGCGACCCCGCGGGAAGCCTGTTTATTCGCGAAGGGCGAGTGCTGCGGATTGTGACTCCCGCCGGTCAGAGGGACGCACTCGCATTCTTGAATTCCAGGGGTGGCCGGAAGGCGATGGAGAGCGGGCGCGTGGTGCGATCGGAGGCTCTCGAAGACTCCCGGACAACCAAGTTGTTGCGGGAACCATCGATTCGCTCGTTATTCGAGACGATTGAAGGAGCGATTATTGTGGAGCACGAGCGCATTCCCTTTCCGAGTTTTCCGTATGAATGGCCGCCGGAGATGCTGCATGCGGCGGGCACGCTGACGCTCGACCTGGCGCAGGAATTATTGAACGAGGGTATTGGCCTGAAGGATGCGACGCCCTATAACGTACTGTTTCGCGGACCGGAACCTGTTTTCATCGATCTGCTTTCGTTTGAGAAGCGCGATCCGGGAGATGCGGCGTGGCTGGCCTATGCGCAGTTCGTACGTACTTTCTTGTTACCCCTGATCGCCAATCGACAATTTGGGTTCTCACTTGACCAGATTCTGACAACTCGCCGTGACGGGCTGGAACCGGAGGACGTTTATCAATGGCTCGGACTTTCGCAAAAAATCCACCCTCCTTTTCTGTCGCTGGTATCGATGCCGAAGTGGCTGACGGCGCGGCACGATCCGGACGATACGAATATCTACAAGAAGCACGCGCTCCACAATCCTGAGAAGGCCAGATTCATTCTCGATGCGCTCATGAACCGCATTCGCCGCGGGTTGCAGAAGCTTGAACCTCGTCCGGGGAAGAAGTCCACGTGGTCGGACTATATGGGCGAGAACAACAACTACACAGCCGGTCACTTCGATGCGAAACAACAATTTGTTGCCGGTATCGTCCGGGAGTTTGCTCCGAAGCGCGTGCTGGACGTTGGCTGCAACACGGGCCATTTCAGCGCCATTGCGGCACGCGGCGGCGCCTCGGTTGTCGCCATCGACTACGATCCGGTGGTATTGGGGGATGTCTGGCGCATGGCCCGCGCGCAGAAACTGGATATCCAGCCGCTGGCAGTAAATCTCACGCGGCCAACGTCCGGCATTGGATGGCGCAACCGGGAGTGCCCGTCTTTCCTTGACCGTGCGACCGGAGCGTTTGACGGGCTGCTGATGCTTGCTGTTATCCACCACATGCTGGTGACTGAGCGAATTCCCTTACCGGACATTCTGGAGATGGCGTCCGAGCTGACGACAGACCTTGCGGTGATCGAGTTCATCGCGCCGGAAGATTCTATGTTCCGCCGGCTTGTGCGGGGACGTGAAGAACTGCACAAGGAGCTGAACAACGTGATGTTCGAAAACCTGGCCAGCCGGTACTTCGAAATCGTACGGATGCAGCACGAGCCAGGGACCAGCCGTTGGCTTTACGCTTTGCGAAAGAACTAACTCATGCTGAAAAATATGGCGATTGGCCTGTCGCTGGCCAATCTTTGCTTCCTTCGCGTCTGGTCGGAAATGCTCACGTACACCAGGGCTTATACCTACTGGATGAAGGTTCCTCCGACACCGGCCGAACTCGCGGCGGCAATTTTCGATGTGATCCTGCTCGGGTGCTTCCTGGGACTCGGCGTACACTTCCTGCGCGGCAGATTCGGTGAGGGTGCGATGAAGTGGGTTCGGAGGCTCTTTCTTGTTTCGCTGGTAATACCGATTAATGCCATCCGTGCGGTGGTGTCGCAGGCTGTCCCGGACTGGGACTTCCTGCGCTCCGGAATGCTGTTGGTATTGGGGTCGAAGGGGACGATGGTCGTTTTGGCGGCACTTGCTGCGACCGGTTTCACGGCGATCCTGCTCTGGGACAGGCCGCTTTCCCGCGGCGTGTGCGTTATTCTCCTGATGCTGTCTCCGTTCGTTCCGATCGTGATGCTGCAAGCTGCCTGGGCTTCTGCGAAGTATGATGCGAGTGCTTTTCGGGACGAGACTCCGGCTCCCTTGCTGGCGGTCAAACCCGATGCGCGCCGGGTGATCTGGATCATCTTCGATGAGATGGACCAACGGTTGAGCTTCATCGATCGGGATCCCAGTCTGCAGCTTCCGGAGCTTGACCGATTTCGATCTGAGTCGCTGTATGCGGCCCATGCGCAGCCGCCCGGACCGGAGACGCCGGTTTCGATGCCGGGCTATATTGTGGGCCGAATGGTTCGTCAGAGTTATCCGTCGAGCGCGAACCGGTTATGGCTTTCCTATACGGGAAATGGGTTCGTTCCTTGGGATCAGCAATCGAATATTTTCCAGAAAGTGCGCGGGGCGGGGTTCAACAGTGCGATTGTTGGTTGGTATCACGCCTACTGCCGGGTGATTGGGAAAGACGTAAGCTCATGTCAATGGTGGCCGCTGGCTATGCAGTACAACAGCTTCGTCGGCGTGGCGGCGTCGCAGAGCACCCCTGAAACCGTTCGCGCCGCGATGCCGAATGTTGCTCGTAGTGTGGTGGAGACGAATTTGTTTTCACCGTTCGGCCAATCGCTGCCCACCCTGGCGCATATTCGAACGTACCAGGCAATGTTGGCGCGCGCCGAACAGGTGGTGGTGGACCGCAATTTTCAATTTGCGCTGATTCATCTTCCGGTTCCCCATGCGCCTCACACCTACAACCGCGAGACGGGTGAGTTCAGCCGCAAAAATTCTCCGGTGAGCGCTTACGTGGATAGCCTGGCGCTGGTAGACCGCGCATTGGGCGAGTTGCGAAGCAAGATGGAAGCCGCCGGAGTGTGGGATTCTACTACCGTTCTAGTTAGCTCCGATCACAGCTATCGGGTGTCTGAGGTTCTCGATGGAAAGTGGGATTCGCGCATTCCGTTCCTACTAAAACTTGCCGGGCGCACTGGGGGCCAGACGTTGGACCAGGAATTCAACACGATTATCAGCGGCGAATTATTGTTGGCCATCCTGAAGGGTGAGGTTCAGACCGCTCAAGAAGCTGCGAACTGGATCAAAGATCATTCGGCACTCAAATCGTGAGCCTTGACTCTTCCTTATAAAGTACTTGCCAAGATCCCCGTTTAGCGTTATGCTCTGAACATGGCGTCGGTCCATGTGCTGCGAGCCGTTCCCAAAAGAGAGCCGGTCGAACTGCATTCGCAGGCGATGGACAACCTCCGGGTCATCCGCGACACCATGGAGCGCGCGGGTTCGTTTACGGGTGTTCCTGGATGGGGCGGTGTCGCGATGGGTGTTTCCGCGCTGCTGGCCGCCGCCGTTGCCCAAGTTCAATATCCGAGCGTGGAACGTTGGTTTCTCACCTGGGTGCTAGAGGCTGTTGTGGCGCTGGCGATCGGTGGGTTCGCCATGGAATTGAAGGCTCGTTCGGTTCATATGTCGATTTTTTCGCCGCCGGGCCGGAAGTTCGCTCTGAGTTTTTGTCCGCCCCTGATCGTGGGTGCGCTGGTGACTTTCGTCCTTTACCGCTCGGACGTTCCGAATCTGATTCCGGGTATGTGGTTGTGTCTCTATGGCACGGGAATTGTGAGCGGCGGCGCTTTCTCCGTCCGGATCGTGCCGGTGATGGGACTTGGCTTCCTGGCGCTCGGCTGCGCCGCGTTTTTCTCTTCGCCGGTGTGGAACGATGCGTATTTGGCGGCTGGTTTTGGGGGGCTTCACATTTTGTTTGGGGTAATTATTGCCAGGAGGTACGGTGGCTAAGCAAAGCGCTCTGCGAAAAACTCCAAACGAAATCGGGCAGTTCGACCGGCTGATTCACGAGCCGATGCGGCTTCGGATTGTCAGTGCGCTGGCTGCGGCTCCGTCTCTTAGCTTCAGCGATCTTAAGAAGCTGCTTCGCACGACGGACGGTAACGTCAGTGTACATGCGCGACGGCTGGAAGAGGCGGAATATATCGCGTGCACCAAGTCGTTTGAGGGGCGCATGCCTAAGACGGAATACAAGTTGATGCCGGTGGGACGGCGGGCCCTGGAAAAATACCTCGATCATATGGAGGCGATCATTCAGGCGGCTCGCGAAAAATGAATATTTGAGGCGGCGCTATTTTTTTGGATTGAGACTTTATGATACAAAGTACTCTACATGTTGCAATTATTATGGATGGGAATGGACGATGGGCGGCTGCGCGGGGTCTGCCGAGGTTGGCTGGACATCGCCGGGGTGCGGACGCCGTGCGTCGTACTGTGGAAGCGGCGCCCGGTTGTGGGATCGGCACTTTGACGCTGTATGCGTTTTCCTCGGACAATTGGCGCCGGCCGGCGGACGAAGTTTCCGGGATTATGGGTTTGTTTCGCTTGTATCTTCTCCGAGAGAAACGGCGTTGTGTGGAGAACGGGGTGCGAGTCAGCGTCATCGGCCGGCGTGACCGTCTCCCGGCGGCGATCGTTGGTGCTATCGAATCGATTGAGGAGGCCACGCGAGAGTGCACGACGCTCCATCTGCGCCTGGCTGTCGATTATTCCTCTCGCGACAGTTTGCTTCACGCTGCGAAGCTGTGTTCCGACCGCCGGGAGTGGTCTCGCGAAGCGTTTACGGCCGCGCTGGGACCGGACGTGGATTTGCTGATTCGGACGAGCGGGGAGCAGCGGCTCAGCGATTTTCTTTTGTGGGAATGCGCTTATGCGGAGTTCGTTTTCCTTGACACGCATTGGCCGGCGTTCGGCGAGCGCGAGTTGCGGTATGCCGTTTCCGAGTTTGCGTCACGAGACCGGCGTTTTGGGGCCGTGCCACGGGCCGTCACCGTCAGTTAGCCGCGCCGCGTCCGCAGGCGTCCGCCGAACAATGCCAACCCTCCCGCGATTAACCAGGCGCTCGCGGGCTCCGGAAGTGAGGAGGCGGGGGTGATGGTGATGGTACCGTCAGATCCTATGAACTCAACGTTGTTCCCGGCGCCATCAGCGAGACTGATGTGAGGATAAGCAAGGAGCGTCACCGGCGCTGGTCCCGGCGCCGCGTTGGCGGACATGTCGAACAGTACACTCCCGAGTGCGACTGTTGAGCCAGCCCCAACGTTGGCGCTTAGGACATCGGAAACATCCGACGCGTCCAACTCCTGGCCGCTGCTCAACGTATCGAGCGTAAAACTGAAATCCTGGTCGAACGAAACTCCTGCGAAGATATAGGGCGCGACCGTTGAAAAACTTCCGCCGGTGAAGGTGATGTCAGTATTCGTTGTCAAAAGCTGGAACCGGAAACCCGCGATTGCTACTGTCGCCGGGCCTGTATTGGTCAGCGTCACGTCGAATGAATTTCCTGTCGAACCCGCCAGTGCCGCTTCCGATGGCACCGATATCAATATGCTTGCATGCGCAGACATAGATCCCAGTAGAAATGCCGCTCCAATTCCAACTAATCCCAACTCGCTTATTCTTTTCATAAAATGCCATTGAATTCTCTTCTGGTTCCAGCGTTAATCCGCAATGAGGCCTTGCGCCCTGCCGCTCTGACCGGATAGAGTCAGACAGTATGACTCGCAGATCATTTGTGGCTACTGCCACGGCAGGAGGAGCGGCCTTCACCATGAGTATCCAGGCGGCCGAAACGAAGCGGGCGATTTTGGAGCTGCGCCAGTTCAAAATGCGGAACACGCAGGATGCTATGCGGGACCGTACTTCGGAATTTCTGGGCAAGTCGCTGTTGCCCGCGCTGAAGCGCGCGAATCCGGGTCCTGTTGGCTTGTTTACGGTTGGTATTGGTCAGGACGCGCCGTACGCGCTCATGCTCACGAGCTATTCGGACCTCTCGCATTGGGAGTCCGCTTATGAAAGGGTTGCCTTGGACAAGGAGTTTCTGAAAGCTCGGGAATCCTACTACGGCGGAGGGCTGGGTTACGTCCGCATGGAGACTACGCTGCTGCGGGCGTTTCCTACGGTTCCCGGCATCGAGGCGCCGCCGAAAGCGGAACAGGCGCGTGTTTTTGAAATTCGCACTTACGAATCGAATAGCCTGGCGACGTTGCAACGCAAGATTCACATGTTCGATGAGAGTGAGATCGCCATTTTCCGGAAGAACCATATGCTGCCGGTGTTTTTTGGTGAGACGATTGTGGGACGCAACATGCCGAATTTGACTTATATGCTCGCTTTCGACGATCTGGCGGCGCGCGAGAAAGCCTGGAAGGCGTTCGGCGGCGATCCGGATTGGAAAAAGCTTCGAACTACTCCGGGACTTACGGATGGCGAAATCGTTTCGAATATCAGCAATTCCATCCTGCAACCGCTGGCTCAGTCTGATATTCGTTAGAGTTTGCCGGCTCTCACCATAGCCCTTGACGCGACGCCTCTCACGATTTCGAGCGGCGGAATCCGGCGATATACGGAGGAGCTTAGCAAAGCGCTGGCGGTGGCATTCCCGGAAGACCGATATCATCTCATCTCCGATCAACCGATCGAGCTGGCAGGACCAGTTCCGTCCAATCTTCATGGTGGAGCAAAAGCGTCCAACACTGTTCTCGAGCGGCGCTGGTGGTTATGGGGCGCTCAGATGGAAATGCGCCGGCTTGGCTGCAATCTTTTCCATGGCACCAATTTTTCCGTACCGTACCTGCGGCGCCGGCCCAGCGTTATGACGTTGCACGATCTCTCGCCGTGGATAAACCCAAACTGGCATCATGCCGCTGAACGCGTTCGTGCACGGACGCCGTATCTCCTACGATTCGGTATAGCCACGATGATCATTACCCCTAGCGATGCGGTGCGGCGCGAGGCGATTGCCCGCTTTCGAATCGCTCCTGAGCGCGTGGCTGCCGTACCGGAAGCCGCGGCCTCGTGGTTTCGCCCTTCAGCGGCTCCCACGCATCTTCGGCAGCCCTATTTTCTTTTCGTCGGAACACTTGAGCCGCGCAAGAATGTCCCTTTGATTCTTGAGGCTTGGCGAAAGCTGAAGGAGTCTCATGATGTCTCGCTGGTGCTTGCGGGCCGGCGGCGTGCAGATTTCCCCGAACTAGCGGCTGAGCCTGGGCTTGTGATACTCGGAGAGGTGCCTGATCGCGATCTGCCCGGCCTTTATAGTGGAGCTGTTGGTGTACTCTATCCGTCGTTTTATGAGGGATTCGGTTTGCCCGTGCTGGAAGCGATGCAGTGTGGCGCGGCTGTGATTGCTTCCAAAGATCCGGCCATTGCCGAAGTTGCCAGTGAAGGCGCGGTCCTGGAGGACGCTACAGATGGACGGGCGTGGTTCCAGACTATGCAGACGTTCTTGGAACACCCGGACGAAGTGCAGTCGATTCGCGAGCGCTGTCTGCGGCGGGCGGGGCAATTCTCGTGGCCGAATACGGCCAGACTAACCAGAGAGGTCTATGAGGAAGCGATTCGGCGATTCGGCCGCTAAACCTGCCGCTCTCTTTCTCACGCCGGAAGCTCCTTACCCTTTGGCCGGCGGGGGCCAAATGCGCTCCGCGTCGCTGCTGGAATATTTGGCCAAGCATTTTCATGTGGACGTCATTGTGTTCCGCGAGCCCGGCGCGGCCGATCCGGTCTGCGCGATACCATCCGGACTTGTTCGCGAAATCAAGGTTATTTCGCTGCCTTATCATTCCAAGCAGTTTCACGCCCGCGCCTTGAGGAATTTCGGCCGGGTGGCGCGGGAAGTTCCTCCTCTGGTGGATCGCTTTTCGGGATTTGACGCGCAGATCGCGGCGTTTCTCCACGGTCGAAGCTATCAGACCGCGGTGGTCGAGCACTTCTGGTGCGCCACCTACGCCGACACTGTGCAGCGGCATAGCGAGAAGACGATACTTGATCTGCACAATGTCGAATCCGTGCTGCTGGCCCGGTGCGCTGAGAGTGAGCGGTGGCCCGGATCGTTGTTGTTCCGGCGATTCGGACGGGCGTGCGCGCAGCTCGAGCGCAAATGGTTTCCGCGTTTCTCTACGCTGATGGTTTCCTCCACTACGGATCGCGATGCCGTTGCAGGAATCGCCGGGCATCCGCAGGTGATCGTTTATCCGAACGCAATCCCTCGCGTTCCCCTGCCGGCAGCGGCCAAGCGCGAGGAAATCGTGTTCGCTGGTAATTTCGATTACCATCCCAATCGCGCGGCGATTCGATATTTCCATGAGCAGATCTGGCCCGGGCTGCGTGATCGGTTTCCTTCGCTGAAGTGGACGCTGGTAGGGCGCAACCATGAGGACATGGAGCGCCGGTTGTCGGGAGATCCGCGTATCCAATTTACGGGTCCGGTGCGGGATGCGGTGTCGCGGATGGCCTCCGCTCGGCTGGCAGTAGTCCCTTTGCTGGCGGGGAGTGGTACGCGCATTAAGATTATTGAGGCGTGGGCGGCCGGGCTACCCGTCGTCTCCACATCGCTGGGTGCGGAAGGACTTCCCGCTCAGCCAGGGAAGGATCTATTGATTGCCGATAACCCTCGCGATTTCATTGAGGCTGTCGCTTCCGTGCTGGAATCCGAGACGCTCCGGGAGGCCCTTTCGCGGAGTGGACGGCTGCTCTACGAGACTCAACTGACGTGGGCCGCGGCTTGGGAGACCTTAAACGGGTTTATAATTGAAACCTGAGGGACTCTACGCCGTTAAATGGAAGAGCTGAAAAAGAAACTTCAGGACGAGATCACCGCACTTGAGCACGAGTTGCGCAATGAGCTTCCAAAAGAGATCCTCAAGGCTCGCGCGCACGGTGATTTGAAGGAAAATGCGGAGTTCCATGCCGCGAAGGAACGCCAGCGCTTCGTGGACGCGCGGTTGGGTCAGCTCAAGAAGCGGTTGGCGGATTTTTCCATGGTCGACATGAGCAAGATTCCGCGGGATGCCGTTGGCCTCGGTTCGACCGTGGTGGTATTGGACTTGCAAAAAGACGAAGAGATCACGTATAAATTGGTCACGAGCGAAGAATCGGACGTGACGAACGGGTTAATTTCGACCGGCTCGCCCATTGGCCGCAGCCTTCTGGGCAAGCGGGTCGGAGACGAAGTGCGTTTCACTATTCCAGGGGGCACGCGCGAACTGGAAGTGCTAAAACTGACGACTATTCACGAGTCGACCAGTTAAGGCCGGATTGGAGCTGCTATGACTGTCACGAAGGCAATTGGGGTGTCCTGTAACAAGGTCATCAAGCTAATTGTGCGTGGCTTGGCTTTATCCAAGATTCACCCTAATGCACTGACTGCTATTGGTCTGGCGATCAACATTGTGGCGGCGGTCCTGCTGGCGACTGGCCAGTTTTTCGCCGCGGGGTTTGTGATTCTTGGCGCCGGGATCTTCGATATGGTGGATGGCCGGGTGGCTCGGGAAACGAATCAGGTGACGCGATTCGGCGGGTTCTTCGATTCCGTGCTCGACCGGTATTCGGACCTTGGGCTTTTGATTGGCCTGCTGGTTTATTACGGGAATATCAATCGCCCGTTTTATGTGGTGCTGACCGGGATTGTGATGGTCGGCTCTGTGATGATCAGCTACACGCGGGCTCGGGCTGAGAATATTATTCCTACTTGTAAAGTTGGATTTCTGGAACGGCCGGAGCGGGTTGTGCTGTTGATTATCGGAGCGCTGTCCGATCGTATGGCGCCGGCGCTTTGGGTACTTGCTATTTTCTCGAACTTAACGGTGTTCCATCGCATGCTATTTACCTGGCAGGAAGCTAAGCGCTTGGAAGAAGCGCAATTGCGGCGCACCCACATTCACACAGAACCTCGGAAATGAGCCAGCGACGCGGATCGGGTTTGGACGCGAATTCGGTAGACTAACGCGCCCGCCGCTATCGTCCCTGCGGCGGCGGCTGAGACTACGGGCTGCAGTTGGATTCCGTAATACGTAATCCAGACTCCGACCATTAGGAAAAGTACCGGGATCAGCGGGTACGCGAAGCTCACCACGCTTAATTTTCGCCATTCCGGATGGCGGTGGCGAAGAACCATTAGTGATACTACCGCCATTACGGCTGTGAAATTCAACGTAAAACCGATGTAGATGACCAGCTTTGGGAAAGGCGTTACGGTCATCAACACCGTGCAAATTCCCTGCCATAGAATCGCATTTACCGGCGTGTGCCAGTCCGGGTGGAGTTTGGCTGCTCCGCTGAAGAAGGCTCCGTTTTTTGCCATGGCGTAGTATACGCGCGGGCCTACGGTGACCATTGCGTTGATGGTGGCCATCAGGGATAGCGCCATGAGTAAGCTGAACGCTCCGGCTACTCGGGGGCCGAACAGATTTGAGGCGGCCAGGGATCCGACTGCTACCACTCCCTTCATTTGTTCGAGCGGGGCGCCGTAGATGAAGACCAGATTCAAGCCCAGGTATAGGACGGCGACGAGCGCCGCCCCGAGGGTCAGGGCGAGGGGCAATGTCCGGGTTGGATTTTTCAACTCTTCGGCGATGTAGGTTGCGGCGTTCCATCCGCTGTACGCGACGTAAATCCAGAAGAGGCTGGCAGCGAATTGGGCTGGGATTGGAGTGGTGGTCCAACGGTTGGCGTTCATGGAGAGATGCGCCCAATCGCCTCGGCCGATGGAGATTCCCATGATGATGAATGCGGCGATTACCAGGAGCTTGAGCGCGGTTAGAGCGTTTTGTAAGGTGGCGCTCTTTTTTACTCCCAGGCAGTTTACGATGGTGAAAATCACTACCAGCGCCGACGCGACGAATTGCGCGCCTCCGAGATGAATTGCCCAATCGCCGGACCCAAGTGTGATGGTGGGATGATCCTGTTTCAAGGCGGGGATGAAATAGCCCAGGTAATCGGAAAGGGCCAGCGCCGCTGCGGCGATCGGCGCCGAAAAGCCGGCAAAGAAGGAAACCCAGCCGCTCATGAAGCCCCATGTTGGGCCTAGGGCTTGTGTGAGGTAGTAGTATTCTCCCCCGGACTTTGGATAATTGATGCCTAGTTCGGAGTAGCAGAAGGCTCCGGCCATTGCGCATAAGCCGCCTACGATCCAAATGAGCAGGATGAGTTTTGCGGATCCGAGATCGCCCGCGAGAAATCCGGTCGTTGTGAAAACGCCAGTCCCGACCATGTTTGAAACCACCAGAGCTGTTGCGCTGACTACGCCTAGTTGGCGGAGCAAAGTGCGCGGTGGCTCTGTTACGACTCCCATTTGTTTCAAATTCCTTTTTGGTTTAGGAGACTTCGACGGGGAGTCCGTTTTCTTCATTGATAACAGCCCGCAAAACGGAGCCTGAGCCGCGGTAACGGAGGGCTGATACCTCCGCGTATCGAGGGCGCGACCGGCCCTTTGCGGGCTAGCTACTTCTCGCCGCCCACTAGTTTTTCCTTCGTCCAGACCCGTTTCAGGCCGAACGGCAGAGGGACGGGCTTGCTTGTATCGTAATGTTCGGGCTGCCTGGATGCAAGCACCTGTAATATCTTCTCCACGGCCATGGCGGGAATTCGGAGGTCGTTGAAATAGGCTTTTTCGATGGTGAACGTGGCATTTCCCTTTTCGGTTTGGAAGCGTACGTCCACCCATATTGATTTCTTTCCGTTCAGGACGGGCTTTAACACCGATGGAATTGATCCTGGTTTCCAGTGCTCCACGGCGTCGAAGTCGACCCAGGTGTATGTTGACGCGTAGTTGTTCGGGAAGAACTTCACTTTCACGGCGTCGACTCCGGGGCGGGGTGTCTTTTTCAGCGCCTCCACCATGTAGTCGTTGACTTCCGATTCGGTGAGTTGGAACGAGACTTGTTCGTTTGGCATGGCGCTGCGGAGGCGATCGAACAGCGCTAGCATATCGGCTGCTGCGGACGTCGAGACAAACAGAAGCCCGAGAAGTAAATGGCGCTTCATTCGACTTTGGGAACTGATTGCAGATCCTTCCGGATGGCGTCCAGCACGCCGTTCACGAATGAAACCGATTCGTCGCCGGAGAAGCGGCGGGATAGGTCCAGCGCCTCGTCGATTACAACTGCCGGTGGATTCTTTTGCGTCATTAGTTCGTAGATGGCCATGCGGAGGATGTTCCGATCCACGGCGGGCATGCGCTCCAGGCGCCAGTTTTCGGAGTGCTGAACTATTCGGCGGTCGATTTCCGGGGCTTGCGCCAGCGTCCCTTTCACCAGCTCTTCCATGAAACCGTCGCGCGGGGGCTTTTTCTCGTTCTCTTCGGAATAGAGCGATTCGTAGTAGGCCGCGATCGCTTCCTCCATCGAAATTTTGCGCAGGTCGCACTGGAACAGGATTTGAATTGCACGGTGACGGGAGCGGTGACGGGAAGCCATCGAACTATTTCTTGCCGCCGGACGGCCGAATCTGTTTTAGCAGATTTGCCATCTCGATGGCTGTCATGGCGGCGTCGAAGCCTTTGTTCCCGCTCTTGGCTCCGGCGCGGTCGATGGCCTGTTCCAGTGTGTTGGTGGTCAACACTCCGAATGCGATCGGCGTGCCTGTCTCAGCGGCTACGTTTGCTAATCCATTGGCGGCGTTGCCGGCGACGTAGTCGAAATGCGGCGTATCGCCCCGGATTACGGCTCCGAGGCAGATGATGGCGTCGTGACGCTTCTGGCGTGCCAGCTCCGCTGCTACCAGCGGCATCTCCCAGGCTCCGGGAACTTTCACGATTTCGAGATCGTCGAGGTCCACGCCGTGGCGGTTCAATGCGTCGAGGGCGCCGTCGAGCAGGCGGTCCGTGATGAAGTTGTTAAATCGGGACACAACGATGGCGAACGTCAGGCCCTTGCCTTCGAAGCTTCCTTCGATAATTTTTTGGCTCATTTCACTTTCCCGTAAAGGCAGCCGGGCGCTTTGCCAGAAACGCTGTGGTGCCCTCTATCCGATCTTCTGTGGCGGCTGAGAGGCCGAACGCCGCGGCCTCGAACCGGAGGCCTTCTTCCAGGCTGACGTTTAAGCCGGCGTCTACGGCCTGCATGGTCAATCCGACGGCAATCGGGCCGTTTCGCAGAATCTTTGCGAGCAGTTCGCGGGCTGTGGCGATCAATTGATCTTGTGGGACGATACGATTGACCAATCCTATGCGATACGCTTCCGCGGCTTCGATCGGATCGCCTGAGAGCAGGATTTCCAAAGCCAGTCCGCGGCCCACTAGCCTTGGGAGGCGCTGGGTCCCACCGTAACCTGGAACGATTCCTAGTTTCACTTCTGGTTGACCGAGCTTGGCGTTCGGCGAGGCGAGGCGCAAGGTACAGGCCATTGCCAGTTCCAATCCGCCTCCTAAGGCGAAGCCGTTGATGGCTGCGATGGAGGGCTTCCGCATCAGTTCCAGCTTGCGGAAGACGCGCTGGCCGCGTAAGGAAAAACGCTCTGCTTCGACCGCGCTGACGGATGCCAGTTCGTTGATGTCCGCGCCTGCCACAAACGCCTTCTCGCCTGCTCCAGTGACGATCAAGGCTCGAATCGATGCGTCCGAATCGACGCGCGTGAAAGTGTCGTCCAATTCTCCTAAAGTCTCCACATTCAGCGCGTTGAGCTTCTGCGGGCGGTTTACGGTTAATACCGCGATGCCGTCGGCAGCTGTCTCGAACGCAATTTGGGCGTAAGTCATGGGGGAGAAGGAGTTTCAGCCCATCATACCGCAGTGGGTTCCCTGGCCAGCACATATGGGATACTGAAGATTCGCCCCATCAGACCGCATGGATCCCGCCTTCATCCGCAATTTTTCTATCATCGCGCATATCGATCATGGTAAATCCACTTTGGCAGACCGCCTTTTGGAGTTTACCGGCGCGCTTTCGCAGCGCGAGATGATGGCGCAGGTACTGGATTCCATGGACCTGGAGCGCGAGCGTGGAATTACCATCAAAGCGCATGCGGTCCGCCTGGACTATAAGGCCAAAGACGGCGTTCAGTATCAACTCAATCTGATCGACACTCCGGGCCATGTCGATTTCACTTACGAGGTTTCCCGCAGCTTGCAGGCTTGCGAAGGCGCGCTTCTGGTGGTGGATGCTTCGCAGGGCGTGGAAGCTCAGACTCTGGCTAACACCTATCTTGCCCTGAACCACAATCTCGAGATCATTCCGGTGATCAATAAGATTGATTTGCCCTCGGCGGAACCGGAACGAATCCGGGAACAGATTGAATCGGTGATTGGACTCGACGCCAGTGAGGCGATCCTCGTTAGTGCGAAGCAGGGTGTTGGGATTGAGGAAGTGCTCGAGGCAGTGGTGAAGCGCGTTCCGCACCCGAAAGGCGATCCTAATGCGCCTCTCCGGGCTCTGATTTTTGACTCGTGGTTCGATCCGTATCGCGGTGTGATCATCCTGCTGCGTGTGGTCGATGGGCGTATCAAGGTAGGTCAGAAAATTCGTTTGTGGTCGAACAACAGCGTCCACGAAGTCGACAGCCTTGGCTACCATACGCCGAAACCGGTGACCATTACCGAGCTTTCGGCCGGCGAGGCGGGCTTTCTTTCCGCCAATATTAAGACGGTCTCCGACGCTAAAATTGGCGATACAATCATCGACCATGCCAACCCGGCTACGGAACCGCTGCCGGGATTTCAGGAAATCAAGCCGATGGTTTTCGCCGGTTTGTATCCTATCGAATCGCATGAACATGGGCTGCTTCGCGATGCTCTGGAAAAACTGCGGTTGAATGATTCGGCTTTTAACTTTGAACCTGAAAATTCGGTTGCGCTTGGTTTTGGATTCCGCTGTGGATTTCTTGGCCTGCTGCATCTCGAAATTATCCAGGAGCGGCTGGAACGTGAATTCCAGATCGATCTCATCACTACGGCTCCGGGCGTCCGCTATAAGGTGAAGATGACGGATGGCGAGATTATTCAGGTGGATAATCCGTCGAAATGGCCCGATCCGGCGGGGATCGAGGAGATTCAGGAACCGATCATCGAAGCCACCGTGATTACGCGGGAAGAGTATATTGGCGAGATTCTCAAGCTGCTGGAAGAGAAGCGCGGCAACCAGAAAAAGTTCGAATATCTTGGCGGCGGGCGCGTTCTACTCGTTTACGAGCTTCCGCTTAACGAGATTGTGCTCGACTTTTACGACCGGCTGAAATCGGCCTCTCGCGGCTATGCGTCGCTCGATTACCACTTGGCGGGCTATGTTTCGTCCAAGATGGTGAAGCTCGATGTGCTGGTGGCCGGGGAACCGGTGGACGCGCTGTCGGTCATTGTCCATAAAGAAAACGCCTATGAGCGCGGCAAGGAAGTCATCAGCCGGCTTCGGAAGCTGATCCCCCGGCAGATGTTCGAGGTCGCACTTCAGGCTGCCATCGGCGCCAAAATCATCGCACGGGAAACCATTTCCGGCATGCGCAAGAATGTCCTCGCGAAGTGTTATGGCGGTGACATCTCGCGCAAGCGGAAACTCCTGGAAAAACAGAAAGAAGGAAAGCGCCGGATGAAGCGCGTGGGCAAGGTCGATATCCCGCAGGAAGCCTTCCTGGCAGTGCTAAAAGTCGGCGATCACGGCGACGATTGACGGGTATTCCCCTTAGGCTAAACTAGGTACCGGTACCTTCAACGACGTAGTTTCGGAGGGAAGGAAAATGACTGCACGATCGATTGCTGGGATTGTCTCCTTATTGGCTGTAAGCCACCTTTCGTTATTTGCCCAGACCGGCAATCTTAGTGTTGGACTGAACTCTCTGAATTTCTCCGCCGCGAGCAGCAGTACTACGTCTCTCTCGCAAACCGTTGGTGTCAGTTCTAGCGGGGCACCGCTGAACTTCAGTACCAACATCCAGTATCTGAGCAGCACCGAGGGTTGGCTTTCAGTGAGTCCGACTTCCGGAGTTACGCCTGCCAATTTGATCGTTTCCGTCAATGCGGCTGGGCTGCCCAATGGAAACTATGCGGCGCAAGTAGTAGTTAACG
>Ga0105240_10000814_pt1 | contig 56628 bp, 56 predicted proteins | sample KBSC54metaG_FD_80426 | JGI IMG/M metagenome (GOLD analysis project Ga0105240, IMG submission 80426) | Corn rhizosphere microbial communities from Kellogg Biological Station, Michigan, USA - KBS C5-4 metaG | ecosystem: Host-associated > Plants > Roots > Rhizosphere > Soil | place: Michigan, USA... | reverse complement strand
GCGTTGGCGGCGCAGGAAATTCGCCGCGTCAATTTCATCCTGGCCGCGCGCACGGCGCAGAGCGTTCATCGCGGTACGCAAAAACGTCGCGGTCGGCACGCCGGGAATTTCAACCGGATATTGAAAGGCCAGAAAAATCCCCAGCGCCGCGCGTTCTTCGGGCGCTAATTCCAAAATGCTGGCGCGGTCAAGGTAGATGTCGCCGCCCGTCACCGCATAATCCTCGCGCCCCGCCAGGACGTATGACAGTGTCGATTTCCCGCTGCCGTTCGGGCCCATGATGGCGTGAACCTCACCTGGATTGATATCAAGCGTGAGGCCTTTCAGGATTTCTTTATCGTCGACTGAGACGCGGAGGTGGTCGATACTAAGCATTGTTTTCCTCTAGTGCAGGCAGGAGCGCTTCAAATACAGTTACAGCATTACCTGTAATCATGACGCGATCACCGATCATTTCCAAAAGCAATTCGCCGCCGCGTTTGGATGATTGATAGGCGCGTAATTTGTTTTTGCCCAATTGCTTTGACCAATAAGGCACGAGCATTGTATTCGCGGAACCTGTAACCGGATCTTCCGGCACGTCCAGTTTGGGGAAAAATCCGCGGTAGATAAAATCATATTCACCGCTCTTGTCTTTTGCAGTTAGCAAAAATCCACGGCGTTCTGGCAATTGCATCATTTTATCAAAATTCGGTTGGTAGGATTTCAAGAACTGATCGTCATCAACGACGGCCATAAAATCTTCTTCGTTTGAACCGATATAGGTTGGCGTGATACCAAGAATTTCGGTTGCTAAGTTCGTGTAATCCGGTTTATCGACTGCCGGTTGAGTAGGAAAATCAAGCGTATAACCTTCTGCTTGTTTATGGACTCTCAAAACGCCGCTCCGGCTGGTGAAGTTTATTTTGTCTGTTTGGATAAAACCTTCCGACCATAAAATATGACCTGCCGCCAAAGTTGCGTGGCCGCATAAATTAACTTCGGAATTCGGTGTGAACCATTGGATTTTGGGCGTTTCGCCGCCAAGGCACACAAAAGCAGTTTCCGAAAGATTCATTTCCATCGCGATTTTTTGTTTGAGGTCATCCGCAATATCTTTTTGCAAAATCATTACGCCTGCCGGATTCCCACCAAAGATTTTGGTGGTAAAAGAGTCTACTTGCCAAATTTTCATTTGATTTTTCATCCTACACTTCCTTCTAATGATACTGAGATAAGTTTCTGCGCTTCAACCGCGAATTCCATCGGCATGTGCTGCATCACTTCGCGGCAGAAGCCGTTGACGATGAGGGAGAGGGCTTCTTCCTGGGTCATGCCGCGTTGGCGGGCGTAGAACATTTGGTCGTCGGACACTTTGCTCGTCGTGGCTTCGTGTTCGATAATGGCACTAGGGTTGCGGTTTTCGATGTAGGGCACCGTATGCGCGCCGCAGTCGGCGCCGATGAGCAAGCTATCGCACTGCGTGAAATTGCGCGCACCTTCTGCGCGCGGACCCATGCGCACCAACCCGCGGTAGGTATTTTGCCCACGCCCCGCAGAAATGCCCTTGGAAATAATGCGTGATTTCGTGCGCTTGCCCAGGTGGATCATTTTCGTGCCGGTGTCGGCCTGTTGATAATTATTCGTGATGGCGACGGAATAAAATTCGCCGCTGCTGTCGTCGCCTTGCAGCACGCAGGATGGATATTTCCACGTGATCGCGCTGCCGGTTTCGACTTGCGCCCAGGAAATTTTGCTGCGCGCACCTTTGCACAATCCGCGTTTGGTGACGAAATTGTAAATGCCGCCTTTGCCATTCGCATCGCCGGGATACCAGTTTTGCACGGTGGCATAACGGATTTCGGCATCGTCATGCGCCACCAATTCCACCACGGCTGCGTGCAATTGATTTTCATCACGCATCGGCGCGGTGCAGCCTTCAAGGTACGAAACATAGCTGCCTTTTTCCGCGATGATCAACGTGCGTTCGAACTGTCCTGTGTTGAGCGCGTTGATGCGGAAGTAGGTGGACAATTCCATCGGGCAACGCACGCCTTCGGGAATGTAAACGAATGAACCGTCGGTGAAGACCGCGCTGTTCAGACAAGCATAAAAATTATCGCGCACCGGCACGACGCTGGCCATGTATTTTTTGATGAGCTCGGGGTGTTCTTTGATTGCTTCGCTAATCGAACAAAAAATTACGCCGGATTTTTTCAATTCTTCGCGAAACGTCGTGGCAACGGAAACGCTATCGAGTACCGCATCCATCGCAACGCCCGGAAATGCCGTGGGGACTACGCCTGCCAGGGCCGCGCGTTCGCGCAGCGGAATGCCGAGTTTTTCGAAAGTTTTTAGGACTTCGGGATCAACTTCGTCGAGCGAATTCAATTTCTTTTTCGGCGCGGAATAATAATAGGCATCTTGAAAATCAATTTTCGGATAATGTACCTTCGCCCATTCGGGTTCCGGCATTTTTTGCCATTCACGGAAAGCCTCTAGGCGCCATTCCAGCATCCATTCGGGTTCGCTTTTCTTGGCGGAAATAAATCGCACGGTGTCTTCGGACAAACCCTTGGGCGCAGTTTCGCTTTCGATGTCGGATGAGAAACCGTATTTATATGCACCGCCGGTGGCGTTCTCAACAGTACGGATGGTTTCTGCAACGGCGGCCATTACGCGGCCTCCTGTGATTTCTTCGTCATCATATCCAAAAGTGTGACATGCGCGAGCGATGCGCGGATTGTATCATTCACCAGCGACCAATTCGTTTTCATTTGACAACTTTCTGTCAACTGGCAATCCGCACGCGAATGTTCCGTGCAATCGACGATGCCGATGGGCCCGTCCATCGCCTCAATAATATCGCGCATAGTCATTTGTGCAGCAGATCGCGTGAGGGCATAACCGCCTGAAGCCCCGCGCGTTGCGGTGAGAAGATTGCCGTGCGCCAATATTTTCAAAACTTTCGCGACTGTTGTTTCAGGTAATGTGGTGGCGGAAGCTAGGGCAGTCGCGGACAATACGGCTGGCTCCCGCGCCATCTCGGCGAGGATGACGACGGCATAGTCTGCTAACTTGCTGATTCTGATCATAGTTTTTGCTGCGGGACGGGCGAAAGTAATCCGTACCAATTCCTTCCTGATTACATGGTCCTATGCATTAAACTTGTCAAGGAAGGGGAGTGGTATCAGGCATTTATTAAGAATAATTCTCAAATTTAGTGGATGCCTGCTTCTCTTTCGCGCGGTATAGGGCTTCATCAGCGGCGCGGTACAGTTTTTCAAATTTGTCATCTTTGCCGTAACGCGCTAGGCCGAAGCTGCCGTGTAAATTGATTACAGTTTCATCCCATTTCACCGATAAATTATTTAGGCCGGAAGCAATGGCATCGGCGCGCCGCGCGGCCATGTCGGGGTCGATATCCGTTAAAACAAGCGCAAATTCATCGCCTCCCAGACGTGCGGTCACGTCAGTTTCGCGCACCGTGCGCGCGAAAAACTTACCTACCGCGCGGATAGCGGCATCGCCCGCTGGGTGGCCGTAATTATCGTTGATCGCCTTAAAGCCGTCCAGGTCGAACAGCGCTAGGGAACAGCCGCGCGATTGCCCGCGCCGGATGCGGCTGAGTTCGCGTGATAACTGATCTTCCAGTCCGCGGCGGTTCAGTAGCCCCGTCATTTCATCATGATCCGCCAAGGTTTCCAGCGTATCAATTTTGGCGCGTTGGATGGCGATGACGTCGTTGGCCTCGGCAATCAGCGCCAATGCGCGTTGCAGCAATTCTTCACTGCTTTGCGTAGTCGCTGCGCCATCCAACAGCTGCGCCCGTTGATGACGTGCGGTGGGTGAGGGGGCAGATTGCGGTGAGGTCGGACTCATGAGCCTAATATATCCATATTATTTATCCCGGCGAAGTAGAATCTTTCTAGATATACTTTCATAAAGGAGTTAGAGCCGACCGGTCCTTATTTTCCATATTTCTAAATGTACGGGCGGCGCGTGAAAGAGAGTTAGGCAAACCTTCAAAGTTACCAAACGGATGCGCCGCGTGGCGTGGCCGGTTATCAGGCACCGTATTTGTTGGCGCGCTGGAATAAAAGGTTTGTAGCACTATTGCATCAGCCGGTTGTTTAATATCAGGCTCGCTGCTCGCCAAAGCTATTTGCAGTAGGGCTTTCCAATCGGTTCCAGATAAAGTGTCCTGTACAGCCTTTTGGCCCAACAATTCGGCCGTACCAGGAATTTCTAATTCCAGTGCTGCGGCAAGATAATAATTAAGATATAGGCCAGATAATGTATTACATACATTTCGTTCACCCAATAGCGCTATGGCACCTGGCAATCGTTGTTCAAATATTGTGCTGTAAATACAAACTCTTAAATCAATACCAGATAATTGGTTCTCTTTTGCTGCTTCCCGTAATATTTCCACTGTGTTGGGAATGTTTTGGTGTAATATTTCAACGCATTCATGCAAAAGGTTTCTTTTAATTAAAATTTTAAGAGATGCAGCTTTTTGGTTATTTGTCCCGGTAGCCATTAGCAACTCAAAAACTTGGCGCCTTAGTTCAGGAAATTCAGGGAAACGTTTTTCTTCGACTAGTGCTGAAAGAAAATCTGCCTTTTGTGCATTCGTTCCATCGGTCAACAGGGATAAGATAACCCTTTTTTTTCGATCAGTGCTGTCTCTTCTTATCAGATTAAACAAATAACCCTTGAAGGTTGAAATATTTCCATATCTACTATTTCTATCTTCTAAAAAAAGTGGAACAGTGGATATTTCTGTGGGGGCTTCTTCTGCCATCGGAAGTAATCCTTGTGAATAATTGGGTAAAAAATTCTCCGTACCTTATCTCATAGGAAAGCATATTTCTGGTCTCTATTGCAAGAAATTTAATACTTGTATCTCCAAGAGGCGAGCCTTCCGGCCAACCCCTTGCCCCACCTTGGTCGGCATGGGATGTTAGGGGCCGTATCTCATGATTCTCACTCGCACACGCGCTTTTTTGATTTTGATCGTCCTTTCTTTGGCGGCAGGAGGGCTGTACCTCACGCGCGGCCTGTGGCAAACGGCGGGCGGCATTTCTATCGCGCCGCACCAGGCGCTATACCAAATGACGCTATCGCGCCTGGTGCAGTCCAACGAAATCGCCGATGTGCGCGGTCAGATGTCGTACCGGATTGAGGATGTCTGCGATGGCTGGAACGTCGCCCAGCGGTTTAATTTGCAATTTGTTTATACCGATCAACCCTCGACCCTGGTCGTTAGCGATTATAATACCTATGAATCCAAGGATGGGCGGCGGTATCAGTTTTCTACGCGCCGCACCCATGGTGGCCAGGTGACGGATGAAATCCTCGGCCGGGCGGAACGCGGCGCGCAGGGCGAGGGCGCCATTACCTATCAAAAGCCACAGGGGGCAACGGTGCCGTTACCGCCCAATGTATTATTTCCGACGCAACATACCTTGGCAATTTTGCGTGATGCGGCAGCAGGACAACGTTGGTTCAGCGCACCTTTGTTTGACGGCAGCGATTTATCCAAGGCAACAGATGTCACCACATTCATCCGTCCGCAAAATAAACCGTATATTATAAAGGTGACCGAAGTTGCGCCAATTAAATTCGCGCCACTGCCAGATGAGGATGACAATGCGGCCCCTGTGAAGGATGAAGCTAAACATGCGCAGACTGCACCTATTACGATGACGGCGGAACAAGTGAATGCCATGCCGCTGCTCTCTAATACCCGCGCCTGGCGTCTGCGGATGGCTTTTTACACGCGCGGGGATGCTATTATATCCGATGCGAGCAAAAAGAATCCGCCAACGGGTGAGGATGATCCACTGAACAGCATCACACCCGATTATGAGATGACCATGATTTTGCACAGCAATGGGGTAGTCAGCAGCTTTACTTTAGATTATCCTGATTTCAGTTTGAATGCCCGTTTGTTGAGCATTGCTGAAGTCTCAGGAAACAGCTGCTAAAAGGAACGTACGATGACTAAAAAAGTGATGATTGTCGAAGATAATGAGCTAAACATGAAGCTCTTCAACGATCTATTGGAAACGCAAGGCTATGCGACGGTGAAAACCTCGGATGGTTTGGCAGCGGTGAAGTTAGCGCGGGAGCACCGTCCTGATTTAATTATCATGGATATCCAGTTGCCGGAGGTTTCAGGGCTTCAAGTCACCAAATGGCTTAAGGAAGATGAAGAGCTACGCACCATTCCGGTCATTGCCGTGACCGCTTTCGCCATGAAGGGAGATGAAGAGCGCATGCGCGAAGGTGGATGCGACGATTACATTTCCAAACCCATTTCCGTGCAGAAATTTCTGGACACGGTTGGAAAATATTTGCGGAACTAGGCAGAACGCCAGGAGAATCGCATGACAGCACGTATTTTAGTCGTTGATGATATTTTACCGAACGTAAAAGTTTTGTCGGCGAAATTATTATCGGAATATTATAATGTTATCGCGGCCTATTCGGGGCGTGAAGCGTTAGAGAAGATCGAAAAAGAGCATCCAGATATTGTGCTACTGGATGTCATGATGCCGGAAATGGATGGCTTTGAGGTTTGCCACCGCATAAAGGCCAATCCCCTCACGGCGCACATCCCTGTGGTGATGGTCACGGCCTTGTCGGAAATTTCCGACCGCGTGAAGGGGTTGGAGGCTGGCGCGGATGATTTCTTGACGAAACCCGTCAATGATACGGCGCTGTTCGCGCGCGTAAAATCTCTGGTGCGCTTGAAATTGGTAGTGGATGAATGGCGGTTGCGTGAACGCACGTCGGACCAGTTAGGTATTTTGCAAGCGGAATCGCTGGATGAAGTCAATAAACTCGAAGGCTCCAAAATCCTGATTGTGGACGATTTGCCGATTGAGGCAGCACGCCTCCAAGAAATTTTAGGAACAGAAAATTTTGAAGTAAAATTGCAGCCTGATCCGTCACAAATTTTAGCGGTAACGGCAGAGGATGAATTTGACCTTATTATTATTTCTCTTACCCTGGCCTCCGAAGATGGCCTGCGCCTCTGCTCGCAAATCCGTTCCAATGAACGCACGCGCCAAACGCCGGTGCTATTAGTGGATGATAGTGTTGATATCAAAAAAACCGCGCGCGCGCTGGAATTGGGCGGGAATGATTATTTGCTTCGCCCCTATGACAAGGCGGAATTAAAAGCGCGCGTAAAAACCTTGCTGAAACGCAAACGTTATCAGGACAAATTGCGCGCGAATTATGAAACTTCGTTGTCAATGGCGTTGGTGGATAGTTTGACAGGTTTGTTCAACCGCCGCTATTTCGATGTGCACTTTGACAAAATTTTGGAAAAATCACGTCGTGAAAATTTCAAACCCGTGGGTGTTTTATCGGTTGATGTGGATAAGTTTAAATCCATCAACGATACCTATGGGCACCCAGTGGGGGATGAAGTTTTAGTGGAGCTTGCCAATCGTTTGAAAAATTCCATGCGTCCATCTGATATGGTGGCGCGTCTGGGCGGGGAGGAATTTGTTGTTATATTGCCAGAATCGCGCCCCGAACAAGTTCGTATGATCGCCGAGCGCTTGCGCCTGATTATTGCAGAAAAATCTTTTCCCATTAAAGGCGGGGCGGAGCAATTGACCGTTACCGCTAGTATTGGCGCGACGGTAACGCATGCCGAACCTGAAACCGCGGCCGATATTTTTAAACGTGCAGACGCAGCCTTGTATCAGGCGAAGGAAACCGGCCGGAATCGGGTTGTAGTGGCGTAAAATCACCTGAAATCAGCAAATTCTGACGCTTTTCTAGATACTTTTAAAATTCTCTAGATCCGGCTCGCTTGGTCGGGATAACGGTTTGGCTAGACTCGCATACGCTCGCCAAGCAAGCCCATTATTTTGCCCGCTTTTCCTCAAACATCGCATGTTTGCGGATCGTCGGATCGTATTTGCGTTTTTTCAGCTTTTCCGTCTGCTTTTTCGGATTCCGCTCAGCCATATAGAAATAACCCGTCTCTGGGTTTACCATTTTCAATTTAATCGTGCTTTTCTTGGCCATTGGAGACTCTATTCGCGGGGCAAAAGGTTACAGGAACCGCGCTTATAAGCCATCTACCCCACCGCTGTCAACAAAAACGGATGAAATTAGGCAATTGCTCGGGCGGCAGTTTCGGCCTGATTCAGATCCCGCACCAAACGCTGCAAACGGCGTGGAATCTTGGTTTTTGCGGTCTGAATGGCAGGTTGTGATTTAGGCGCTGAAGCAGGGACTGGTTCTCTCATCATTTGGTGCGCCAAGTTCTGTAATCCAACCAATTCGCGCTGGCAGATTTCCAGCATTTTGCGTTCTCGGGCTTCCTCGCTGGAAGTGACCATAAAGGCCTCTAGGCGTAATTCCAGCAAATCAGACAAAATTTCATAGGATGAAGGTGACAATGACATGGTTTATGCTCCGTGTTCAAAAGCTAATCGGCAGGCACTTCGGCTCACCGTTATCTGTCATTATGTGTCGGAAAAGTTGCGAAAAGGTAAATATTTCCAAAAAATGAAACAATCAAAAATTAAGAATCTTTAGATATCTTTCATCTTGGTACGATTTAGTAACCAAAGTGTGAACAATAGATATACCGTTATTAAAGCACCCCAATATTTGTAAAATCCACCATTGGCAGCGGGTGGCGGGTCATCAATCATCGGCAACGCAACTTCGCTATCTAGGATGCCCTGTATACCATAAGGCAGGAAATTTTGAATGCGACCAAACCGATCTACGGTGGCGGAGATACCTGTATTCGCCGCGCGGACCAGTGGGATGCCTTCTTCCACCGCGCGGGCGCGGGCCTGGGCCAAATGTTGGTGCGGCCCTGTGGTATCACCGTACCAGCCGTCTTCAGTCACATTGACTAATAATTGCGGGCGCGTAGATCCATTCGCAGTTATTGCACCTGGAAAAATTGCTTCATAACAAATGAAGGGACTAATATGAATATTGCCAACCATCTGTGTTTCCGGTCCAGCACCGTGCCCCATATCGCCAAAAAATTGCGCGACCGCTTTGATGTGCAGATACTTTGCAAAAGGCATATATTCGCCAAAGGGGACCAGATGGGATTTATCGTAATGGCCGGTGATTTGGCCATCATCATTCAAAAATTCCATACTGTTAAATAATTGTCCGGTTTTTGCATCGCGGCGGATAGAACCAGTTACCAACACGGCATCTGGTGGTAAAACCCGGGCAATAGCGCTGCGCACATTGGGTTCTTGTGCGATGATAAAGGGCATCGCCGCTTCGGGCCAGACAACCATTTCCGGCAAAATTATACCCGGATGATCCGTCAGTTTCAGCAAGGTATTCATAATGCTTACGCGGCGCGCGAAATCCCAACGGCCTTCTTCGGATGTATTGGGTTGTACAATACGTACCTGTAAGGATTTAGTGGGTTCAGTTTGATGGATGCGCCAGAAACCAAAGACAGCCAGAACAATGAGAATGCCAATGGGTTTCGTGCGGAAAACCCATTTCCAGAATGGTACATTGTTTAATTCATATGATGCCAACCACAGAGCGGTTACCATTGATATCAGAAAACCTAAACCATAAACACCGATAATGGCGGCCCCTTGGAAAAGCCACGTCCAATCCGTCAGGCTTTCGCCAATCAGATTCCACGGGAATCCAGTGAAGGCCATGCCGCGCAGGCATTCGGCGGTCGTCCAGAAGACAGGAAATAATAAAATCGTAGCGAGTTTGTGGTTGGGAAATTTGCTAGCTGTCCAGAATAATAATGAAGACATGAGCGTGATATAAACCGTCATTAAAATCGGTAAGCCAAATACTGAGAAGGGCAGAAGCCAGGCGAATTTCGGCCAATCAACAAATAGCGCAAAACTCACCCAATAAAGGCCGACCACAAAATAGCCCATGCCGAACCACCAGCCGCGCGCAGCGGCCTGCTGCCAAGTTTCCGCGCGCGCAAGTTGATAGATGAAGAATCCAAGTGATAAAAAAATCAGCGGCAAAATATTGGTGGGTGGTAGGGACAGGGTTGCCAGCGCACCTGAAAGAAAAAGAAATAAATTAGAATTCCAAAGTCCGTCATTCCCGCGAAAGCAGGAATCCAGGAAACATAATTTTAACCAGATATCCTTTTGTAGAATTCGTCCCGTGGATCCCCGCTTTCGCGAGGATAACGGTAGTGGGGTGTCAGTTTCTTTTTGCATTCTGTTATGTATCAGATAATTTCACAAAACTCACCATCACTTTTTTTACACCCGCGTTGTCAAAAGCGATTTCGACTTTGTCGTGCTCAGTTGAACGCACTGTGCCCATGCCGAATTTTTGGTGAAACACGCGCGCGCCGCGCTGAATTCCGTGCGCGCGGTCGGGATCGATATCAATGCCATCATATTCAAACATGGGCGCTGGGATTTTGCGCGCATAAAAATCTCCAGTTTTGCGCGGCACATAATTACTGTTGTAATTCATCGCTGTATTGCCGGTGCGTTCCACCGCGCCATCCGGCAATTCATTCACAAAGCGAGAGGGTAGGGCATGTTGCCATTGGCCGTAAACGCGGCGGCTGCCCGCATACGTAATCGTCAATTTTTCGCGCGCGCGTGTGATTCCTACATAGGCCAGGCGGCGTTCTTCTTCCAATCCGGTATTGCCGTTTTCATCCAGCGTGCGTTGCGATGGGAAAATACCTTCCTCCCAGCCGGTTAAAAATACGACCGGGAATTCCAAACCCTTTGCGCTGTGTAATGTCATCAAGGTGACGACATCTGCCCCCGCCTGTTCAGTATTCTCCATGACCAATGACACGTGTTCCAAGAATCCGCCAAGAGACTCGAATTCGCCCATCGCGGAAATTAATTCTTTCAAGTTTTCCAGGCGTCCGCCAGCCTCGGGCGATTTATCTTTTTGCCACATATCAGTGTAGCCGGATTCTTCGAGGATGATTTGTGCGAGTTCCGTGTGGGGTAATTGCAAAACCTGCGCGCGCCAGCGGGTGAGTTTTTGAATCAATTCACGCAAAGCCCCTCGCGGTTTTGGTTTCAGATCATCCGTTTCGATAATTCGCAGTGCGGCTTCCTGAAGTGAAATCTGTGCACCGCGCGATAATTGATGCAGCATTTGTAATGTGGCATCGCCCAGGCCGCGTTTGGGTGTGTTCACAATGCGTTCAAAGGCCAGATCATCGCGCGGCGATACCACGGCACGCAAGTAGGCGAGGGCGTCGCGGATCTCAAGCCGCTCATAAAATCGCTGGCCGCCATAAACACGGTACGGAATTCCCAGTTGCAAAAACCGTTCCTCAAATTCGCGTGTCTGAAACGATGCACGCACTAAAATCGCCATTTCAGATAACTTTGCTTCACGGCGGCGCTGGCAGTTTTCGATTTCATCCGCGACAAACCGTGCTTCTTCATCCGCATCCCATACGGCGTGCACACGTACGGGATTCCCTCCCGCCGCATCCGTCCACAGGGTTTTGCCAAGGCGGCCAGTGTTATTCGCAATCACGCTACTCGCGGCTGCCAGGATTTTTCCGGTCGAGCGGTAATTTTGTTCCAACCGCACCACGGTTGCGCCTGGAAAATCTTCTTCAAAGCGCAAAATATTGCGCACTTCGGCGCCGCGCCAACCGTAAATGGATTGATCATCGTCACCAACGACGCATAAATTTTTATGGGTTTGCGCGAGCAGGCGTAGCCACAAATATTGCGCGACGTTGGCATCCTGATATTCGTCCACCATCAGATATTTAAATTGATTTTGATATTGCGCGAGAACATCGGGGTAGCGTTGAAACAACGTAATGCAATGCAACAGCATATCGCCGAAATCACAGGCGTTCAGCGTCAATAATCGCGCCTGATAATCCGCGTAAATCTGTTTAATTTTTCCGTCGGCCAAATTGCCGCTGTCGGCGCGCGTGATTTGATCGGGTCCAAGCGCCTTATCCTTCCAGCGTTGAATGACAGCGGACACCAGACGGGGGGGCGCGGCCTTGTCATCCAAATTATAGGTTGCCAAAATTTGTTTCAGCAAACGGATTTGATCGTCATCGTCCAAAATTGTGAAATCAGATTGCAGGCCGACACGTTCCGCATGCTTGCGTAAAATCCGTGCAGCAATGGCGTGGAAAGTTCCCATCCACCAACCTTCCACCGGGCGGCCTAACAGGTGCGCGATTCGTTCCTTCATTTCACGCGCGGCTTTATTTGTGAAAGTCACGGCGAGCATTTGGCCTGGATGCGCACGGCCAGATAGCAGAATGTGTACTAGGCGCGTCGTCAGGACGCGCGTTTTACCCGTACCCGCGCCGGACAGCACCAGCACAGGACCTTCGGTTGCTAAAACCGCTTGTGTCTGGGCAGGATTTAGGCCCGCCATATAAGGCGGCGAATTCTCAGTAATTTGGGCGGGCGCAGGAAGCATGGGAGTTAGAACCTATAGATAGGCAGGGGGAAAAGAAATGCAAAGTTATTTGTCTTTATATTTTAGGGACTTTGCCGTTTTGCCAGTTAATTTCAAATTGCTTCCGAAAGGTTTCCGTAACGATACGATTTTGAATCATAATTACACGCACGGGCGGACCCCAGACCACCATTGCATATTTGTCAGCATAAACAAAATAGGGCAATTGCGTAAAAAGCGCTTTGGAAATCCAGCGGTAATGCTGTTGTGGGTTCAGATTAGGTAAAAAATTACGGTCGCCATCTCGAATTAATGCACGCAAATCAATGGCATTTTGTGCCAAACGCATTTGATGCTGCATTACCAGATCGCGGTAATCATCCCAGCGACTTTCGTCCAATCCGCTCAACAAAAACTCGCGCGGTGCGGGATAATCTTTTAAGGTTAAAAACACATCATCCAGAAGTTTGGGGATGGCAGATTCACCATCCCAGATTTGGAGACGGAATAACCCATAGGTTAGACGTACGCCGGGCCCCTCAGTAAATTCCACACCCGCTTGTTCAAAGCTTTGCTGCAAAATGGTCAGTGTATGTTGGCGCGGAGAAACCAGGCCGCGTTCCAGTTTATTGATGGCGGCCAATGAAATGCCGCTAATCCGCGCCAGATCTACCTGTTTCCATTCCAGCAATGCCCGGGCGGCTTTGATTTGCTTAATCGTGATCATGAGTACGTCCAACGCGTTATAGATATTATAAATAATACACTTAAAACGTAAATAGATACTTTCTAAGAAGATTTGTCTTGTCAAAACCTTGGCTCATTTGAGATGGTGAAAAAAAGGAGAAACACTATGGCAATATTAAAACATATTTTATTCACAAGCCTAATTGCTGTAGCGACAGCGACTGCCTGCTTTGTGGTTATTCTTGGCAATGGGCATACGGCACCTTCCGCACGTGAAAATGCGTTTGACCGCGTGATGCGCACGGGTGTGCTGCGTTGCGGTTATATTCCCTATGCGCCTGAAATGATGGTCGATCCGGCCACTGGGAAATTATCCGGCTTCGTTTATGATATGGTCGAAGCGCTGGGCAAAGCTTCCGGATTGAAAGTAACTTGGGTTGAAGAAGTTTCCACCAGCAATATGTTTGAAGGGTTGCACACCGGACGGTATGATGCGCTTTGCTCAGCCTTGTTTGAAAAACCGGCACAGGCACGGAAGGCCGTTTTCACCACGCCGATTGATTATTCAGAAAGTTATATGTATGCGCGTGCAAAAAATGATAGCGTTTCTAATTCGGACAATGCAGCCACGCTCGACCGGGTGGATATTAAAGTCGCCGTCGTTGATGGCGAGATGAGTTCAGCTATCGCACATGATCTGTTTCCGCACGCAAGAATTTTTGCTTTACCACCTACGGCGTCCAGTCCATCCGAAGCTTTGACGGCAGTCGCAACCGGAAAAGCCGATATTGCCTTTAGTCAAAAGGCAGTTGCGGAAATTTTCATGTCGCATAACCTAGAGCAAGTGAAGCAAATAGGGACTGCACCTGTAACAATCATGTCACAAACCATGGCCAGTTTTGATCCGGCCGACGTGGAATTAAAAAACTTTTTTGACAGCGTTATCCATACGCTTTATACGAACGGTACAATTCCTCGGATTTTTCAGAAATATGATCCAAAACAACTAACTTACAAACCGCTACGTTCACCTTATTAAGTATCATCGTTGGCCTGGGTGGTTCTAATTCTAACTGCATGACGGTCAAAGGATTCGTCTAGCGCGCGGCGGAAATCATTGGGCCGGGCGATTAACCTGGGCAAATCGATTTGATCAATCCCGGTGCCCATCACCTGCACTTGCCCATAATTGAAAATCCGCCCCAAAGGCGTTTGAGAGACATTGCAACCAAGGACACGTTCAATATTTACTTGTTCAATCCGCAAATTCAGCCAGCCGCGTTTAAAAATCACACGGCGCGTGGTGATGGCGACTTCAGTAACTGCCTTTTCAATGATATCGTCTAGGAATTCATAAACGCCCCAGCCCAAAAACCAGGAACCGATAATCAATTTCCAGAAAGCCATGACCATATAAAACCAATGATAACGGGCAACGTAGACCAGATGCTCACCTTCCTGAAGGGAACTTAAATTCACATGATTCCGGTTGAAAACCATGATATAATTGCGCTTGTATTTCATTATATGTCAAGTTATACAAACTATAGGAACGGCAAATCATGGCGCGACTTTCAGAACTCGACTTTTCAGATCTTTATCTGCCTATCACGTATGAAGGGGATTCCAAGGTGCGTTTTGCTTGGTATCGTCCGCGGGCATCAAGTGTGGGCCGCGCAATTGCTCACCTAGAGCCTGAATTTATGCAGGATGCCGAGAATATTAAAAGTATCCTGATTAATGCGAACCGCCAGGATTTGGGGTTGGAGTATGATGATATCCGCTACCGTGTCGCTTATGTGCCGGACGTAAACGGCCCGTGGTTCGTTTTGCGGAAAGGAACCCATTCGATTCCTAAAATGCGTGAAATGGGGTTACCAGCACGATTGGTACCTGTTTTGATGTCCTTGGGGCGTTCTTATGGCTTGATACTGATTTCCGGTTCGCCAGGTTCTGGTAAAACAACCTTAGCCAGCGCGTTGCTGCGTGAATATTTAGACTTTTACGGCAACGTTGCCGTGACGATTGAAGATCCGCCCGAGTTGCCGTTATCAGGCATGTATGAAAAGGGTTTGTGCTTCCAAATGGAAGTCGATAACGACGATTGGGAAACCCCGATTAAAATGGCGTTTCGTTATGCAGCTCGCTACATTTTTGTGGGAGAAATCCGGGATCCTGGCGCTGCGCTAGAGGCGTTGCGTGCTTGTATTCGCGGTCACTTAGTGATTGCGACCATCCACTCTTCCAAAATTGAAGAGGCGATTGAAGTTATGGCATCCATGGCATCGCAGCGTACCAGTGCAGTTTCTGGGAACGTTCTATTAGCGGATGGTTTCTTGGCCACGCTCCATTTAACATTGGATAGGCAGTTGTTTGTGAAAGCATTGGTGGCGGGGAAATCGCTGGGTGATCCGGTGCGTGCCTTGGTGCGTGATGGTAAGTTCGGCCAGCTGACCACCTTGATTGAGCAGCAGGCTGTACGTTTTGCGACTGCTGACAGTTTTAACTTTGACGATGATATTGCGAGTAATGCATAGCAAAAAATAAATGATACGGAGTCCTTCATCCAGTTTCTCTTTGTTTTTATGTAATTTGTGCTAAAGCACTCTGTAATTTTTGATAATTATCTTGTGCGGCGGATAATTTTTCGCGTTGCTCATCGATAATTTCTTCAGGTGCACTGGAAACGAAATCATCGTTGGCCAGGCGTGCTTCCAGTCCCGAAATTTCCTTGGCGATGCGTTCTGCTTGTTTAGCCAGACGTGCGCTTTCAGCCGCGAAATCAATTAAGCCTTCCAGGGGCAACAATAACAGGCAGCCGGGCAGGGTGATTTGCGCTTCGCCTTTTTGCGGTAGCGTTGTTGTACTGAAATGTATTTTCTCTATGCGTGCCAGACGGGCAATCATGGGAAATGCAACTTCAAGTTCGTGTACCAAGGTATCGGAAGCGCCAATAACCCGCATTGGCATTTGTGCCGACGCGGGAACATTCAATGCTTGGCGCGCTGCGCGAATACCGGAAATAACGGCAACGATAGTGTCAATTTTCCCGCGCGCAGCTGGTTGGTATAGGGTTTCCGGCAATTCCGGCCATTTGCGTGCGGCTAGCAAGGATGAACTGTCAAACAGTTGATTCCATAATTCTTCCGTCACATATGGCATGATAGGATGGAGTAAATGTAACGTTTGTTCCAAAACCCACATCACGGTGCCGCGCGTTTCCAGTTGTGCGCTATGGCCTTCGGTTTGCAGCAAAGGTTTTGACAATTCCACATACCAATCGCAAAATTGATGCCAGATAAATTGATAGAGCGCATTGGCGGCATCGTTGAATTTGTATTCTGTCAAAGCCATTGTGACAGTTTTTGCTGTGGTTGCCAGGCTATCAATAATCCATTGGTTAACCGGTTCACGTGTGCTGACGGGATCAAAGGACGGGTCATAAATGCAGCCGTTGATTTGGGCGAATCGCGCCGAATTCCAAAGCTTGGTGGTGAAATTGCGGTAGCCTTCAACGCGTTGTTCGGACAATTTGATATCGCGTCCTTGGGCTGCCATGGCGGTGAGGGTAAAGCGCAGCGCATCCGCACCGTAATCGTCAATCAGCGACAATGGATCAATCACGTTGCCTTTGGATTTAGACATTTTTGCGCCGGTTGCGTCGCGAACCAGGGCGTGGATATAAACATCCTTGAACGGCACTTCATCCATAAAATATAGACCGAGCATCATCATGCGTGCGACCCAAAAGAAAATAATATCAAACCCGGTAATTAAAACATTGCCGGGATAATAGGTTTTCAAATCCTGCGTTTGTTCAGGCCAGCCGAGCGTAGAAAACGGCCACAGGCCCGCAGAAAACCAGGTATCAAAAATATCTTCATCACGGCGCAGGGCTTTGCCGCCAGCTTGTTCGATGGCTTCCGCTTCGGTTTCTGCAACGAAAATATTGCCCTCTTCGTCATACCAGGCAGGAATCTGGTGGCCCCACCATAATTGGCGCGAAATACACCAGGGTTGAATATTCCGCAGCCATTCAAAAAAGGTATTCTCCCAATTTTTTGGCACGAATTTGGTTTCGCCATTTTCAACGGCAGCAATGGCGCGGGCTGCTAAGTCGTCCATTTTAATATACCATTGATTGGTCAGCATCGGTTCAACCGGCACACCGCCGCGCTCACTATGCGGAACATTATGAGTGTGCGGTACGGTTTCGACCAGAAAACCTAAGGCTTCCAAATCCGCGACAATTTTTCCCCGCGCGTCAAAACGGTCTAGGCCTGCGTATATTGCCGGTACGCTATCTTTCACCATGCGTCCGTGTAAATCCAAAACGGTAATTTGCTCAAAGCCATGTTTTTTGCCCAAGGCATAGTCATTGAAATCATGCGCGGGCGTGACCTTCATCGCGCCGGTTCCCATGGCAGGATCCACATATTCATCGGCCACAATTTTCAATTCGCGTCCAACCAACGGCAGCACGGCAACCTGCCCAATTAAGTCCTGATAGCGTTCATCATCCGGATGAACGACAATCGCGCTATCGCCCAGCATGGTTTCCGGGCGCGTTGTGGCAATGGTAATGAAACGTTCCGGCTGACCTTTAATCGGGTAGCGGATATGCCACAGATGACCTTTGACTTCCCGTTGCTGCACTTCGATATCGGATACCGAAGTTTGCATTTTCGGATCCCAGTTGGTCAGGCGTTTATCGCGGTAAATCAAACCGTCGCGGTGCATTTTAATGAAGGCATACGTGACGGCATTCGATAAGCCATCATCCATCGTAAAGCGTTCGCGCGACCAGTCGGGCAGGGCGCCAATCCGCCGTAATTGTCCGGTGATCGTCGAGCCCGATTCCGCTTTCCATTCCCACGCGCGTTCCAGGAATTTTTCGCGCCCCAGATCATGTTTGGTTTTCCCCTGTTCCGCCATCTGGCGTTCCAATACCATATGTACCGCGATACTGGCGTGGTCCGTGCCGGGCAGCCATAAAACATCCTTGCCCTGCATCCGGTTCATGCGGATTAAAATATCATGCAGCGTCGCATTCAGCGCATGACCCATATGGAGACTACCCGTCACATTCGGCGGCGGCATCATAATGGTAAAACGCTCCGCCGCTTTGTTCGGATTGGCGACGTATAAATCCTTGGCCGCTTCCCAGCGCGGGTAATGCCGCGCTTCGGCGGTTTTGGGGTCGTAATTTTTGGGGAGTTCAGACGTGCTCATACGCATACCTTAGCGGTAGATATACGCTAAATTCAAGAGTGACTTTATCTATTCACTCGCCCGTCGCGCCATGCGGGCAAGTTCTTTTTCCACCAGGCGTTCCACCAGGCGCGGCAGGTTTTGATCCAACCAGGTTCGAAGCATGGGGCGCATTAAATCTTCGACCACTTGCTCAATGGTGCGCGCACCGACCCATAATTGCGTTTGGGCAGGTGCGGATTCGGAATGGGATGCTGCCAGATTCAAGCGCGCAAAGGCCGCCGTTGCCGCGTCCGCAATATCCGGCGAAATCAGGCTGTCTGTCATGCTGGGCATGGGGGAAGAGATAAATTCAGAGGCCGCCATAATACTGGTGATATCCATATCCGGTGTTATTGAATCACTATTATCGCTTTCTTCCAGGCCTAAGTCAAAATTGGAATCAAAATTAGAATTTTCCGGCTCTAGCGGCAGATAATCCGCCGCCTCATCCACCGGCGCTTCAGCATAGGCCGATAAATCCAATACGTCGCTTGGTTCTTTTGCTTCTATCGGCTTATCTAAATTTTCTGGCATGGGCATGTCCGGTGTTGCTTCGGCTGCGGTTTCACCTTCCGGCACGGGCTCATCGGAAATGATTTTACGAATAGAAGCCAAGATTTCTTCAATCGAGGGTTCTTCGGCGCCAGCTGGGGCAGGAGTGTGTGCATCAGTCATGTTGGCATCCTAGATCAAAACACCTTGTAGAGAAAGAACATTGATTCGCCACTATCTAGCGTGCCATTGTTATTGGTATCGTTATAGACGCAATCAAAATCCGAATTGGCCATGACGGTTGAAAAATCAACCGGCGTGGAAGCGGTAACGGTAACTGTTGTACCCGCGCCGATAATAAGTGGCGTCGCACTTTCGCCGCGCGATAAACGCGCAATAGAATTGCAAACGGGCATGGCGGTAATAATGGCAAAAAGACTGTCAAAATTGGTGCTATTGGCGGTCGTGCCGCCTTCGTTATTCCATTCCACGGCGGCGATCGGCATGGCCTTAAAATAATAATCGGTACCGCCATTGCCATGAGCATAGACGCCCAATTTAGGCAGAGTATCCAGATACATATTGCTGCCATTGATCAAATCCAGTGGCGTGCCGTTCGACCAATCCACACCTGCGCCGCTCGATAATTGGCGGCTACCATTGGCCCGGCTCCAGGATTGCAGGGCGTTGGCGACTTTACTGGCCTGCGCGGTAATTTCTGTGGCTTGAACATCTGCCTGGCCACCGATGTATATCGTACCCCCGTAATTCAGGGCCATGGCGCTGAGCGCGGCGATCAAAGCGATCGCCAGAATAGCAATAAGTAGGTTGGCCATATAGCAAACTACTAATTTAATATATTATGGTCAATTGAGGGTTTAATGACCATTGTTACAGGTTAAATTAAAGTAGGGCATTTTACTATTATTTCTTCGCGTGCTCTGCTATCCCACGCAAATGTTCCCGGAACCGAATTACAATGATATGATCGTGCCGTTTCAGTTGGCGACATCGGGTCTGCGCGGGCGTTTCGTGCGGCTGGGTGCGACGCTCGATGAAATTTTGGGCAAGCATCAATATCCCGCGCCCGTGGCGCGTTTGGTGGCGGAGGCCGCAACGCTCGCCTGCGTACTGGGCAGCATGTTGAAACATGAGGGGATTTTTTCATTGCAGGCCAGGGGCGATGGCCCAGTTAGTTTACTGGTGGCGGATTACAGGTCTGATGGATCTTTGCGCGCCTATGCATCGTTTAATAAGGATAAATTGGTTGGACCTGCCGCGGTGAATGCCGGCGTGCCGGATAGTTTTGCGGAATTGCTGGGCGCGGGTTATCTGGCCTTTACGGTTGATCGCGGCGGCGATTTCGAACCCTATCAAGGTATTGTGGAAATTGAGGGGGATAGTTTGACCGTTGCTGCGCGGCATTATTTCCAACAATCCGAACAGATTCAAACGGAGCTGAGTTTTTTTACGGCGCCCATTATTTTATCATTCCATACTGCTGTACTGTGTTTGCAAGCCATGCCGCCGGAACAGCTCTCGGAAGCGCACGATCTGGATACTCTACCTCCCGGGTGGGATGAGGCGACGGCGCTCATGCATACGTTGACGGCCGCCGAGGCACTGGACGGCACGCTACACCCGCATGATGTGCTGTTCCGTTTGTTTCATGAAGGTGGGGTGAAGGCCTATGACACCGTGCATGTGATGCACCGTTGCCGCTGTGGGTTGGAGCGGGCAGAACGCGTCCTGGCCATGCTGACCGAGGCCGACGCCCAGGAATTGTCCGACCACGGCCGCGTCGAGGTGCGCTGCGAGTTTTGCAACAGCACCTATAACTTTACCCTGGATGAATTGGCGGAATTGCGGAGAAAACTAGCAAATAAGATGTGAAAGTATTAATTTTGTTTGTTTTTTCAGAACCGATTATGCTAATTCATGTAATATATATAGGAGATTATCATGACGCAGAGGGTATTAGGTGGAGCATTTGAGGAGCGAGAAAGATTTGAACAGCTTTTAAAGAAGTATGATAGTTATCGAAAAACTTACAACTATATCTTTACCATGTCGCGTGATTGTGAGGTCGCACAGGATATTGTACAAGAAGCGGTAATTCGAGCGTGGAGAAATTTTGGCACTCTTCAAAATGTCGAACATTTCCCCCAATGGATATCTAAAATTGCCAGCAATGCTTATAAAGACCATTGCGACAAAGAAGCTAGACTAACCAGCCAAAGTTATTACGAAAATATATTATTATCTCAGCAGGATACAACTAGAGAGGCAGATCCTGTAAAAAAATTATTTTGTTTACTTTCACAGGAGACATTACAGCTTGCGCTTAGAGCCATTCCAGTAAAGCAAAGACACACAATTTTACTATATGCTGCTGAAGATATGTCTTATGAGGAGATTGCGGAATTATGCAGTTGCCCTGTCGGTACTGTTAAATCTAGAATACACGACGGCCGTAGATCATTATCTAGCATTTATAATGAATTGATGGCGGGTGGATTGCCGCCAGAACTACGGCAAACCGCTTCTGCTACGCAAAATAGGGCCGTAAAAAATCGGGCACGTACCGCCCCGGAGCTCTAGGGCGCTTTTATTGCTTTTTAGAACCAAAGTTTGTTATATTTGGCAATAATATCATTTAGGCAATAATCATGGCCACAGAAAATGGAATTACTAGATTTTTAGTAATTGCAAAATCTGAAAGTTTATCAGCAAGAATTTAATAGATTGAATACACCGGGTGTACGGCGGAAAGATTTATAATCTTGCCTATAGAATCCTTGGAAGCGGCTCCGCTGATACAGAAGATGTGGCAATGACGGCTAGGTCGCGCCGCATAGCGGCCCGATCGTGCAGTAGGAAGATGCAGCCCGACAATCTAGCCGTTCCATTGATGTCTGGCGCGGTTGCGTCTGCATATACTGTCGTTGAGGCGCAAAGAACGAGGAGGGCACAAAGAAATTTGTTCACTCGCGTAAATTGAATAAATTTCTAGTAAGGGCAAACGGAATCTGATTATTTGGTACCTATGCGTGACGATTTAAGGAGAAAATTTATCGCGGATTGCGGTTGGGGTGATGCGGGGTTAGACGCCTTGCCTGGCGATGCATCTCGGCGGCTGTACTACCGATTAAGGCGCGGCAGTGAAGCGCGGTTGATTATGGATATGTCGCCGCATCCTGAAGAAAAATTTTCGGAATTTATTTTATTGGCCGAGCACTTGCGCACAGTCGGGCTGAGCGCACCAGAAATTTATGCGGTGGATACTGAAAATGGTTTTGCATTAATTGAAGATTTTGGAGAAGATACGTTTACACGTTTATTAAATGCGCATCATGATCCTGAACCGCTCTATAGTGCTGCCATTGCCGCGGCGGCGAAATTGCAAATTAAATCCATGGGCGCAAATTTGGAATTAAAAAATTATGATGCGGCTGAGATGAGTAAGGAAATAGGCTGGTTCATCGAATGGTACGCACCGATATATTGGCAGCGTAGGGCAAGAGCAGAAGAACAGAGGGAATTTTTTCAGATTGTGCACAAAATTTTTGAAGGGCTCCCCATTTTGCCGCCAGTATTACTACTGCGTGATTTCCACGTCGATAATTTTATGTGGCTGCCGGACCGGACAGGCGTGCGCCGATGCGGCATTCTAGATTTTCAAGACGCGAAATGGGGATCGCCCGCATACGACCTAGTTTCGATGCTGGAAGACGCGCGGCGCGATATTGATCCAGCGCTTGCGGAAAAATTATACGATCAATATTTAAATTTGCGACCGGAAATTCCGAACGGTGATTTCGCTGCCCATTATGCGGCTATGGGCATGTTACGCCATGCACGGATTTTGGGGAATTTCATCCGGCTATGGGTGCGGGATGATAAACCGCAATACCTGCAATTCATGCCGCGCGTGACGCGGCAGTTTTTAAATGCGTTGGAACATCCCATCGCCGCGCCGTTGAAGGATTGGTGTGCGGAGTATTTGCCGCAGTTGGGTGAAGCGTTGCCTGAGCAGGACGTGAATAAATTAAAAAGAATTTTGGTTTCATGATTTATTTTCGTCATCTCGACGAAAGCCGGAATCTAGGAGCATAAAATATTGTTAGATTCAAAGTCTGGGCTCGGGCTGGAGTTTATCATCGGGCGCGCGCTTTGCGCGACCCGATGGGCTTGGGCGACAAGTATGGTTATTTCAAAAACAAATGCACTTCGGGACTGGTGGCGCCGCTGCTGGTTGCAGTGGTGAGCTGCATCCGGTCGGCCGGCACACCCATTTCAGCCATGGTGCGCATGACATCTTCGGCTTTGCCGCGCGCGCTGGTGCCGGCTAGGGTTTGTTTGGCGTCCGTACCCTTTGGCGCAACGGCGACGACTTCAAAGCTGCCCATTGGATTTTTTTCTAAAGCCTGGCTCATCGCCTGATATAAAGGCTGGCCGTAATCGACATCGGGACGGTCGAAACGGATAATCACAAATGGTGTTTTTGCAGCTGGTGCGGCGGTCTGCGGTGGAGATGCGGGTAGTTGACCCAGCACGCCAGGACGTTGCGCTGGTGCGGAGTTTAATGAACTTGTTGTTACGGGTGCAACCGATGCCGTCATACCAAATCCGCTATTCGCAGACGCACTGGATTGAAACGGTGCCGTATTCGCCAGGCTATTGCCGTAAACTTCACCGCGCGCAATCGCGAGCGACAGAGTTTGTAAATTGCGGCGCTCTGCGGCCACATAGGCATTCTGGCGGTCGATGTCATGTGTTAAATCCGTCAGAGCACGACCAATGCCGATCACACTACGCTGCACATCATCTTCCAAATTTTTCAAAGCTACGTGGTCTTCATCCACCGCGCCGGACAGGCTATAGGTCGCGCGCGTGGCATCGAGCAAATAATTTGCCATGGATGCGCTGGCGGCGATTCGGGATGACAGAGCATTCATTTCATTGCCGCTGGCGGCGAATTGATCCAGCGCAGCGGAAGCACTCTGCCAACGTTGCACCAACTGTGGATTGCCAGGCGTTGTGCCTGCCTGAAGACGTGCGTTAATTTCTCCCACGGTACTGTAATAGTTCGTTGCAAGTGTCTGATTCTTATTCCGTAAGTTGGCCAGCGTTGTGCCATAACTTGCAACATCGCTTTGTAAATGGGTCAAGTCAGAACGCAATTGTGCAATTTGGCGGCCGACGATAGTTTCGCTTTGCGGCGCAGTATCTTGAGATGTGGTGGCGGCAGCAGGCCAGGATGGGCCGGCCATCGGCGCTTGCGGTTCAACGTTCGCCACTGGCGCGGGTGCGGTGTCGCCATTACCCACAGGCTCTTTCAAGCCCAGATATTCACAGCCCGTCAAGGCAAAGCCCGCGAACAAAACAGTGCATAACAATGAACGACGAAGCAGCATTCTGCGATTCCCTTTAAGACGTGAATGCGGGATATTAGCTGCCGCGCCGCCCGCCCGCAAGGGTTCAGATGCAGATTTTTAATGCATATATGCAAGGGTTTCATGAGGGAGTTTCCAGCCATATTAATTCATTGCTATCAAACCGCCCTGTGATTATACCCTTTGGCTGCACGAGAGAATGATATGAAAAGCCCAGCCGTCCCCCAACATATTGCCATTATTATGGATGGCAACGGGCGTTGGGCTGCGGCGCGAGGGCTTCCGCGCGCGCTTGGGCACCAGCAGGGCATGGAGGCCTTGAAGCGCACTTTAAAAGCTGTCCGCGAACGCGGTGTGAAATATCTGACGGTTTATGCCTTTTCCGCCGAGAATTGGGATCGGCCGGAATCTGAAATTTCAGATCTCATGGAATTGCTGCGTTTATATATCCGTGCGGAGCTGGCCGAATTACACCGCGATGGCGTGCGCCTGTGCTTTATTGGCAATCACGCGCGCCTGCCCGAAGACGTGCAGACGATGATTACCGGGGCCGCCCGTCTGACGGCGCAAAACACGGCAGGGACATTGATGATTGCACTGAGTTATGGAGCGCGCCAGGAAATTATCCGGGCGGCGCAGCGGTTGGCAGAGCAGGGTAGTGAAATTACCGAAGAATCTTTTGCTGGCGCATTGGATACGGGGGGCGTTCCTGATCCGGATTTGCTGATCCGCACCTCCGGTGAAATGCGCCTGTCGAACTTTTTGCTTTGGCAAACGGCCTATACAGAGTTTGTTTTTACCGATACTTTGTGGCCGGATTTTGGCGCGAAAGATTTGGATAGCGCGATCCAGGCTTATCAACAGCGGGAGCGCCGGTATGGAAAATTGGGACAAATGGCGCGGTAAATTCTGGAACGCCATCCCGCCTGCTTGGCGCGGGCATCTGCAAAATAATTTCATCCAACGCTGCGTGGTGGGCACATTATTAACAGTCCTATCGGCTTATGTCATTTGGGGCGCGCAGAATTTATTTTCGCTCTATGTTTGGTTTTTTATTTTGCTAGCCGTGCGTGAATGGCAACGTATGACGGAGCCCGATCATTGGCGCACAAACGTTCATTACTTATATTCGGTGGTATTGTTGTTAGCGATCGTACAAGCGTTGTTTGGAACAGGGGCAGCGCTGGCCGTTTTGGCCGTGTTGCCGTTTTTATTATGGTTGATTGGCGCGCGGATAAGTTTGCGCCATCCAGTTTGGTTTGCATGCAGTATATTGTATCTGGCCATGGCGGCATTGGCCGTCATTCATATGATGCAGGGTTACACCATTGGACCGGCCATCATCACGTACTTTTTTGGGGTGGTGTGGGCGACGGATACAGTAGCCTATGTGATTGGACGCCGGATGGGGGGTGCATTAATGGCACCAGATGTATCGCCCAAGAAAACCTGGTGGGGATTTGCAGGTGGCCTCATGGCCGGTGTGGTTGTGGGTGCCATTTTAGGGATTATTTTAGACACAGGAAATTTTCTAGGCACACTGGTAATGTCGATAGTTTTATCTTTAGCAGCGCAATTGAGTGACTTGGCGCAAAGTGCTATGAAGCGTTATTTCAGTATTAAGGATACCGGCGGTATGATTCCCGGGCATGGCGGGGTATTAGACCGCATTGACAGTATTATGCTATCTGCGCCGTTATATATACTGATCCAATTATGCGCGGGGCGGCCATTGCCTTGGTAAGTAATAGGACGATGAAAAAGATATCGATTTTGGGTGCTACCGGTTCGATTGGCCGGCAAACGTTGGCTATTGTCCGCCAGCATCCGGATGAATTTAAAATCACTGCCTTGGCCGCGCAAAAAAATGTTGCTGCACTGGGGGCAGCAGTACGGGAATTTCAGCCGGAATTGGTCGCGATTGCGGACGAAGGTGAATATCAAAATTTAAAAAATAAACTATCGGGTTTAAAGACAAAAATTTTGGTAGGTGAAGAAGGCGTTATTGCGGTTGCAGAATATAATGTGGATATTTGCGTGGCAGCGATTGTAGGTATTGCAGGTCTGGCACCAACGCTGGCGGCGATTGAACAGGGCAGAATGGTTGCGCTGGCGAATAAAGAGGCCTTGGTTTGCGCCGGACCATTGATGTTGTCAGCGATTGAAAAATCAGGTGCAAAGATTTTGCCGGTGGACAGTGAGCATAACGCAATCTTTCAGATCTTGGAAAATCATAACCGCGATCAAGTTAAAAAGATTATTATTACCGCATCTGGCGGACCGTTTCGCGAGAAATCAAAAGCGGAAATTTATAACGCGACGCCGGAGGAGGCGTTAAAACATCCCAATTGGAGCATGGGCGCAAAAATTACGATTGATAGCGCCACCCTGATGAATAAGGGCTTGGAGCTGATTGAAGCCCATTATCTCTTCGCCATGCCGCCCGAACAGATTGAAATCCTGATCCACCCACAATCCATTATTCATTCCATGGTGGAATATGTAGATGGTTCGGTGCTGGCGCAGCTCGGCCCGCCAGATATGACGGTACCGATTTCCTATTGCCTCGGGTATCCCAATCGCATCGTGACTGAGGCGAAACCGCTAAACTTTGCCGAGATTAAAGATTTGTCATTTGAACGCCCGGACTTCAACCGCTTTCCTGCCTTAAACTTCACGCGTGCCGCGTTGAGGGCGGGCGGGACGATGCCGACCATCATGAATGCAGCCAATGAAATTGCTGTGGCCGCGTTTTTGGCAAGCAAAATACCTTTCGGCCGCATCACGGAAATCATTGACGCGGCGATGCAACAGGTAGAAAATACGCGCATCACAACAATGGCAGATTTATTCGCGGCCGATGCCGCCGCGCGCCAAAAGGCAGAGGAGATGATTTAATGGACGTTACCCAATGGCTGCATTACGGTGTGCATTACCCGATTTTATTTATTGTACTGATTTCTATTTTAGTATTCGTGCATGAATTCGGGCATTACTGGGTTGCGCGCCGCTGCGGTGTGAAGATTGAGCGTTTTTCAATTGGTTTCGGGCCGGAACTGTTCGGTTGGAATGACAGCCATGGCACGCGTTGGCGTTTTGCGTTGCTGCCCCTGGGCGGTTATGTGAAAATGTATGGCGATGCAAACCCAGCGTCTGCGCCTGATAAGGAAACAGTCACGCATATGACAGATGAAGAAAAGAAGGTTTCCTTTTTCTTTCAGCCTGTTGGCAAACGCGCAGCGATTGTATTTGCTGGTCCGCTGTTTAATTACGCCTTTGCCTGGATTGTGCTGGCGATTGTTTTCATGACGGTGGGGCAACCCTTCACGAAACCAGTTGTCAATAATTTAATGGAAAATATGCCTGCGGCGGCGGCTGGCATTCAGGTAGGTGATATGATTACCGCAATTGATGGCAATAGCGTATCCCGGTTTGAAGAGCTGCAGCAATACGTGCGCTTGCGCCCAGGACAGCCCGTGATAGTGACGGTGAAACACGGCGAGTCCATGCGCGATATTCCGATTACATTGGCACGTGACAGCATGAAGGACCGTTTCGGCCAGGAACATCCAATTGGTTTGCTCGGGATTAAGGCGCAGGGGCTAGATTATCTGAAACGCGATCCAGCCAGCGCACTATATTACGCGGTGCGGGAGACATTGCAGTTTTCCAAAACCACCCTGACAGCAATGGGTCAGATTGTAATGGGTGAGCGTTCAACAAATGAACTCGGCGGCCCGCTGCGCATGGCGCAAATGTCTGGTGAAATGGCAGAGCAGGGTTTTGTGCCCTGGATGATTTTGATGGTGCTGATTTCCGTCAACCTGGGCCTGATTAACCTATTTCCCATTCCAGTTTTAGACGGCGGACATTTAGTATTTTATGCTATGGAAGCGCTGCGCGGTAAACCGATGTCGCTGGAGTTCCAGGAAATCGGATACCGCGTCGGCACTGGCCTCGTTTTATGTCTGATGCTTTTTGCCTTCTGGAATGATTTAGTGCAGTTGAAGATCATTCATTATCTGGTTAATCTGGTTTCCTGATGCGGTTTTTACTTTTTGTCCTGGCTCTGTGCGCGCCCGTGCTGGCTTTTGCCGGCACGATTTCGTCGATTGAAATCAAGGGCAATGAACGTACTGATGCCAATACGATTCGCACTTATTTGACACTGCATGAAGGTGATGATGCGACGGCTGCCACATTGGATAAATCGGTGCGCGCGCTATTCCATTCGGGCCTGTTCCGTGATGTGAATGTGAGCGAGGAGGGCGGCGTTTTGACCGTGACGGTCAAGGAAAACCCGATCATCAACCGCATCGCCTTTGAAGGTAATAGCGCGCTATCGAGTGATAAGTTAAAAGAGGAACTCCGTCTTAGTCCACGTTCGATTTATACGCTGGCCAAGGTTCAGGACGACATGGACCGCATTAATCAGCTGTACCGGAGCAAGGGTTATTTTGCCGCCAAAGTCCAACCGCAGGTTATTGCGCGCGACCAAAACCGTGTAGATTTGGTCTTTAAAGTTACCGAGGGGCAGGACAGTGGTATCCGCCGCATTGATTTTATCGGCAACAAAGCTTTCAGCCCAGGCGAGTTGCGCGAACAGATTTTTTCCGTGGAACAGGCCTGGTGGAATTTTCTCACGAACAATGATGTCTATGATCCCGACCGCCTGAATGCCGACCAGGAAAAATTGAAACGTTATTATAATCAGCATGGTTATGCGGATTTCAAAGTGCAGAATGCTGTGGCGGAATTCTCGCCGGATCAAAGCGGCTTTTATTTGACTTTTACTGTTAATGAAGGGCCGCGTTACAGATTCGGTAAAGTGGACATTGAAAGCCAGAAGGACGGCGTAAATACCAAGGCATTACAAGATTTGATTAAAACTACCCCGGGCGATTGGTATAACAGCGATAAAATTGAAGATACAATTAATGCCATCACCAATAATTTAAACCGCAAAAACTTTGCTTTTCTGGTGGTAGATCCACAGGTAAAACGCAACGAATCTGATCATACGGTTGACATTAAATACACCCTGAAAGACGGTCCAAAAATTTATGTAGAGCGCATTGATATCAAGGGCAACCTGCGCACCCAAGACCACGTCATCCGCCGTGAAATTACGCTGGCAGAGGGAGATCCGCTCAACCCAACGAAACTCAAACAGTCTGAACAGAATATCAAAGACCTGAATTACTTTAAAAAAGTGAATGTAAAAACGGTAGATGGCAGCGCGCCTGACAGAAAAATTATTGATGTCAGCGTCGAAGAACAGTCCACAGGTGATTTGTCATTGGGCGGTGGCTATTCGACACTGGATGGGGTATTGGCCAATGTGGGAATCAAAGAACGTAACTTGCTCGGTCGCGGCCAGACTTTATCGTTACAAACAGAACTATCGCAGCGCCGCGATACCGCGGATCTGAGTTTTACCGAACCCTATTTTCTGGAGCGCAACGTTTCCGCCACAGTGGATCTGTTCGATACGCGGACGGATAACACCAATTACAGTTCCTACATTGAGCAACGCGCTGGCGCGGGCTTCCGGTTTGGTTATAAATTGTCGGAATATCTGACCCAGGAACTCGGATACCGTTACACCTATGACCGCATTGCGGATGTGCCGGATGGTGCCTCCATTTATATTATTCAGCAGGAAGGCCACCGCACAATTTCAATGTTCTCGCATACCTTGACGTATGACCGGCGCGATAGCCGGCTTGAACCTACCCAAGGCTATGTGACCAGTCTATCGACAGATTTTGCCGGTGTTGGCGGTTCAACCAAATATATCCGCAATGTCGCCAATTTGACCCATTATTGGTCCTTGTCGGATGATTGGACATTGGAATTGCTAGGTGAGGCGGGGTATGTTTACGGCCTTAATGGCCAAAATCTGAATATTAATGATCGCTTTTTCTTAGGCGCGGATACATTTCGCGGTTTTCGTTACGGCGGCCTTGGCCCGCGCGATACTTCCACTTCAGATAGCTTGGGCGGAAATGAATACGCCCGTGGCACGGCGGAGTTAGGCTTTCCAGTCGGCTTGCAAGATGAAGGCATTAAGGCTTATCTATTTTCAGATGCCGGCACGATTACCAAATTGGGTTTTTCCGGTGCGAATGTTGTGGATGACACTGATCTGCGCATGTCGGCAGGCCTGGGGATTTCATGGAAATCACCTTTTGGTCCAATCCGTATTGACATTGCTCAGCCAATCCTGAAAAAAGACTACGACGAAACCGAGCTACTTCATGTAGGCTTCGGTGCAAAATTCTAATGAGGAACCGATGAAACACATATATTCTTTCTTGGCCGCTGCGGCGGTATTCTTTTCCATTTCCGGCGCAATGGCCGCGGATGCGCCGGCACCAGCGGCATCAAAGCCTCAGGCGAAGACGCCCGTCGTCATTGTGATTGACGTGAATAAAATCATGACCGAATCTGCGGCGGCGAAGAGTGTGCAAAGCCAGGTGGCTGACTTGCGTAAAAATTTAAAAACCGAAGTGGATAAAAAAGAATCCGGTCTGCGTTTGGAAGATGAGGCGCTGGCAAAACAGCGCGGGACGCTTAGTTCAGATGATTTTGCGAAAAAATCCCGCAGCTTTCAGGAAAGCGTAATGAAATCACGCCAAGACATTGATGCGCGTGTGGGGGCTCTGGATAAAGGCGTCAATATCGCAATGGGCAAAATTGAAAAGCAATTGCAAAGCATTTTGTTTGATATCGCTAAAGAACAAAACGCTAATTTGGTTTTGCCAAAAGCAGCCATTCTGGTGGCGGAAACCAGCATGGATTTCACTGACGAGGCGCTGACCCGCATTAACTCCAAATTGCCTTCGGTTAAGGTTGAAGTACCTGCGCCTGTTGCTTCTGCACCCACAGCTGCGCCTACTAGCAAATAGTTTGATACAAAACTTTACCCTCTCCCGATTGGGAGAGGGTGGTTTTTGCTGTCGGCTAAAGAGTATAAGCTAATTATGGCAGACCCGCGTTTTTATTATTGCACCGGATCATTGGCTCTGGCGGATTTATTGGTGGCTATCGGGCTGCCGAATATTTCGGCGGATGGTAGAGATCTGAAAATTACGGATGTTGCCGCGCCAGGAAGCGCGCAATCCGAGGATCTCATTTTCATTGAAAATATTAAATACCTGGATGCTGTACACACATCCAAAGCTGGTTTTGTTTTGGCAAAACCGGAATTGGCGGCGGAATTAAAAACCGATGCCGTGGTTATTTCAACCCCAACACCGCAACTGCATTTCATCACGGCTATTCATTTACTTTACCCGCCTGAACAGCAGCCTTATTTATCAGACGCCGCGCCCATTTCTTCGCGCGCGAAAATTGGCAAGAACGCTAAAATCCATCCGACTGCCGTTATCGGCATGGGCGCAGAAATTGGCGATCATACCGCCATCGGTCCACATAGCGTTATCGGTCCAGGTGTTATAATTGGCGCACACAATATTATTGGCGCAAACGTCACCATCACGCATGCAATTCTTTCAGATCATGTACGCATCCTGCCTGGTGCGCGCATCGGTCAGGATGGGTTTGGTTTTATCACAGATGCTAAAGGCCAGCACGTCCGCATGCCGCAATTGGGCTGCGTCACCATCGGCGCGCATACTGAAATTGGCGCGAATGCCACGATCGATCGCGGCGCGCTGGCTGATACGATTATTGGTAACAACGTGATTATTGATAACTTGGTTCAGATTGGCCACAACGTCGTAGTCGGCAATGGGGCCATTTTGGTGTCGCAATCCGGCGTCGCGGGATCCTCCAAACTTGGAAAATATACTGTCCTGGCTGCCCAAGCGGGTGTGGCGGATCATCTGGATATCGGCGATTTCGCGCAAATCGGCGCCCAGGCAGGTGTGATGCGCGATGTGCCGCCCAAGGCACGGATGATGGGTTCGCCCGCACAGCCTGCCCGCGAATACTTTCGGCAGTTTTCGGCGCTTGCGAAATCGGATAAAGGCACTAAAACAAATCCATGACACAAGTTTTGGAAACTTTGGATGTTCTCGCGATTATGCAGTGCATTCCCCATCGCTATCCGATGCTGTTGGTTGACCGCCTTGTGGATATCGTGCCGGGCGAAAGTGCAGTTGGAATTAAAAACGTTACGATTAACGAAAGTTTTTTTCAGGGACATTTCCCATCCAAGCCAGTCATGCCGGGCGTTCTGATTATTGAGGCCATGGCGCAAACTGCCGGCACCCTCGTCATTCATAGTATGCAAAGTGGCACAGAGCCGAAGCTGGTTTATTTCATGGCGATTGAAGACGCCAAATTTCGGCGGCCCATTGTGCCTGGTGATCAGATTAAAATTTATGTGAAAAAAGAACAGGCACGCCGGAATGTTTGGCGTTTTCGCGGTGAAGCGAAAGTGGATGGCATGCTCTGTGCGGAAGCATCCTTTACCGCAATGATTGTTGATAACACTGACGCATGAGTGCCCAAACAAATATCCATCCATATACAGTGATTGAAAAGGGCGCTGAGCTTGGCGTGGGCGTGCAAGTCGGGCCATTTTGCCATATCGGCCCGCAAGTAAAAATCAATGACGGCACGCGACTATATGCAAATGTTGTTGTAATGAATGACACAACGATTGGTGCGGCGTGTGAAATTTTCCCGGGTGCCGTGCTGGGCGGTACGCCTCAGGATACAAAATATCATGGCGAGCCTACACGGCTGCTGATTGGCACACATAATATTATTCGCGAACATGTGACGGTGCATATTGCCTCCGTCGGCGGTGATGGTACGACGCGTATCGGCGATAATTGCATGTTCATGGCGGGTGCGCATGTGGCGCATGACTGCCAGATTGGCGATAAAGTCATCATGATCAATCATGCAGTACTGGGCGGGCATGTCCACGTAGCCGACGGTGCCATGATCGGCGGGAATTCAGCCGTTCATCAATTCGTGCGCATCGGCATGGGTGCGATGATCGGCGGCATGACAGGCGTTGAAGGTGACGTAATTCCATACGGCATGGTCACTGGCGACCGCGCGAGTTTGCAGGGATTGAATTGGGTCGGTCTGGAGCGGCGTGGTTTTACCCCCGTGCAACTGAAAGATATGCGGCGATTTTATAAAGAGCTCTTTGAAGGCGATGCGCCCTTGGCTGAGCGCCTGGCGGCGGCGCAAAAAAACTGGGGCGATAATGAATTAATGAAGCCGATTTTGGATTTTGTCGACACGCCGCACCGGCGCAGTTTATGCTTGCCAGGATAAGGTTAACGTGAAGGTTTTCATTGTCGCGGGTGAGGCATCGGGCGACCAGTTGGGCGCACGGCTTCTGGCGGATTTTCGCAGATTGCGGCCGGATATTGAGGTGCGCGGAATCGGTGGCGGCGCGCTGGCGATAGAAGGTTTGCAAAGTATTTTCCCTATGCAAGAATTGTCCTTAATGGGGTTGGCAGAAATTTTACCAAAAATACCAAATATCCTCAAAAGATTGGATGATACCATAAAAACAATTTATGAGTTTCAACCTGATGTGGTTTTAACGATTGATGTGCCAGATTTTTCGAAACGCCTCGCGCGGCGACTGCAACCATTGCGGCGGACAGGGAAAGTTAAATTGGTTCATTACGTTGCACCGACGGTTTGGGCCTGGCGGCCGGGGCGGGCAAAAACCACCGCAAAACTATTCGACCATTTGTTATGCCTTTTTCCCTTTGAGCCCCCCTATTTTGAAAAAGTCGGCTTGCCTGCGACTTTCGTCGGTCATCCGATTGCCATGAATCAGCCACGCGGCGATGCGGCGCGTTTGCGTGAGAAATTAAACATCCGCGCTGATCAGCCCGTGATTTGCTTGTTGTCCGGCAGCCGTGCTGGGGAAGTGAAAAAACTCTTACCGATATTTTTAGAAACATTTGTACGGCTGAAAAAACAACTGCCAGATTTGGTTAGCGTATTGCCTTCATTGGCTCACTTGCAGCCTTTAATTGAGGAAATGACGGGTCAAGAAAATAACGTATATATCTTAACTGATCCGCAAGACAAATGGGATGCCTTTGCGATGGCAGCGGAGCAGGGCGGCGCCATCGCCGCATCGGGCACGGTCACATTAGAATTAGCGCAGGCAGGTTGCCCCCATATTATTGCTTATAAAGTACATCCGATAACGCATTGGATTGTAAAACAACTTTACCAATTACCTTTCGTAAATTTAGTCAATATTTTAGCAAATAGATTGGTCGTGCCGGAAATTTTACAGGATGATGTGACAGTCGAAAACTTGGTTAATGCATATCATAGCATAATACAAAATACGGCCATGCAAAAATCCGCCTTTGCAGAGCAGTTACAAAAACTCGCCGCGGAACCGAAAGATGCCGCGACGAGGATTATTATCACACAACTAGAAGGTAATTATTAACTAACAGTACGCAATCTTTGTGCGCCGCGCTGGTTCAACGGCACATATTTGCGTGACGTTTCGCCCACATAAATCTGGCGCGGCCGGCCGATACGCTGCTCGCCATCTTCGATCATTTCTTTCCATTGCGCGATCCAGCCTGCCGTGCGCGCAACTGCAAACAACATGGTGAACATTTTCGTGGGGAAACCCATTGCGCGTAGAATAATGCCCGAATAAAAATCAACGTTCGGATAGAGTTTTTTCTCAATGAAGTACTCATCCGACAGGGCAATGCGCTCCAGTTCCATTGCCGTTTCAAGCATGGGATCGTTAATGCCGAGTTCTTTCAGAACTTCTTCACAGGTTTTTTTCATAACCTGCGCGCGTGGATCATAGTTCTTATACACGCGGTGGCCAAAGCCCATCAGGCGATAATCATCATTTTTATCCTTCGCGCGTTTGATGACATTCGGGATATTTTTCTTGTTACCAATTTCCGCGAGCATTTTCAGCACCGCTTCATTCGCGCCGCCATGCAGCGGACCCCACAGCGTCGCGATCCCAGCCGCAATACAAGCATAGGTGTTGGCGCCGGACGAACCAGCCAAACGGACGGTCGAAGTCGATGCATTTTGCTCATGATCCGCATGCAAAATTAAAATGCGGTCCAGCGCCTTCGCTAATACCGGATTCACGATGTAGGGTTCAGCCGGTACCGAAAAGGTCATCTGCAAAAAGTTTTCCGCATATTTCAAATGGTTTTGCGGATAAACATACGGTTGGCCGATGGAATATTTATACGCCATCGCCGCAATTGTTGGCATTTTCGCAATCAAACGGTGCGATGCCAGCATGCGCTGTTCTGGATCCGCAATATCCAAACTGTCGTGATAGAACGCCGACAAACCGCCCACAATACCCACCATGACGGCCATCGGGTGCGCATCACGGCGGTAACCCTCCATCATGGAATAGATTTGTTCGTGGATCATGGTGTGATAGCAAATCGTTTGTTCGAATTCCGCTTTCTCTACCGGCGTTGGTAATTCGCCATGTAGTAGTAAATAACTGACCTCCATAAAGTCGCCGCGCTCAGCAAGGTCGGCAATTTCATAGCCGCGGTGGCGCAAAATACCTTCGTCGCCGTCAATAAACGTAATGCCGGAACGGCAATTCGCAGTCGAACCAAAACCCGGATCATAGGTCACCATACCGAACTGCGGCAACAACGGACGGATATCCAGGGACGGCGGGCCTTCGGTGCCGTGCAAAACTTTCAGATCAAATTCTTTACCCCTATAGGTGAGCTTGGCGGAGCCCTCAACTTCAACGTGGCTCAAATCGGCCAGTTTCGCCTTGCCGCTGGGCGGAGCAGCCTTTTGGGCGGTTTTAGTGGGGACTTTGGTTGACTTGGCCATTGGGTTCTCCGTTGGGCTGATTCACTGGCAGATTTTACGATGATTTGGCGGATCCGCCAAACCGGAAGTTTTCAGCCTACGCGCGAATTCTTAACAAAAGCTTAAAAATCTGGTACGCGAAGGCATGCAATCTGAATTTGCCATCGTCTACATCACGGCTGCCAATGCCGCCGAGGCCGAACGCATTGGCGCGGCGCTGGTGACGGAACGCCTAGCGGCCTGCGTGAATATTATTCCGGCGGTGAAATCAATTTACTGGTGGGAAGGTGCTATCACGCGCGGCGATGAAGCCGTCATCATCGTGAAAACTCTGGCGGCGAAGATTCTGTTACTAAATGACCGTGTGCGGTCATTGCATAGTTACACCACACCCATGATTGTTGCTGTGCCACTGTTGCATGTGGACCGGGATTTTGCAAAATGGCTGGAAGAAAACCTTGAGCCATCCGCCTGAATGCATTAGATTGCGCGCTATGCAAGACAAAAATCTGAAACTATTGCTTAACCGCCTGGCGCCCATATTAAATCCGATAGAGGTTTATCTGTTCGGCTCTCGCGCGCGCGGCGATGCACGGCCCGACAGCGATTATGATCTGCTATTTGTCTTGCCGGATGATGTCCCAAATGAATCAATACGGTTGCAGGATGTGACGGCCCTCTACCGGGATACCTTAATTGATGCAGATATTGTTCCATGCTGGTATTCAACTTTTTTGCATCAGCAGGATATGATCGGAACGCTGAGCTTTGAGGCGAAGCACGAAGGGAAAAGAATTTATGCGCGCGCCTGATGAAGCTTTGCTGCGTGAGTGGTTTGACCGGATCGATGATGATTTGAAGATTATTCAAAACACCATCAGCGGTGAATATGTTGCCAGTGGAATTGCATTTCATGCACACCAAGCCAGCGAAAAAATGCTAAAAGTTGTCCTGTTGTCGCAAGGCGTAAAGCCACCTTATATCCATAGTCTGAATAAATTAATGGATTTGGTTCAAAATTTCCCGCTTAGAGATCAAATGCTTATTTTGCTGAACTTTGAAGATATGCATTTAAACAGCCGCGATCCATCCGAAGGATTGCGGTGGAAACCACCCACGAAACCTGAAGCAATCGAATGGATCGGACAATTATGACATATTCGTGCTCAGCTTTCAGAAACTTTGTTAGGTAAAGAAAGCACATGATCCCGCGTTACACTCGTCCCGAAGTCGGCAAAATTTTTGAGCCGCAAAACAAATTTCAAATCTGGTTGGAGATTGAAGCCTATGCGGCGGAGGCCATGGAGCAGCTCGGTACCATTCCGGCAGGCGTGGCTAAGGCAGTCTGGGAGCGCGGTAAATTCGACATCGCGCGAATTGATGAAATTGAACGCGAAGTCAAACATGATGTCATCGCGTTTTTGACGAACCTTGGCGAGCATATCGGACCGGAAGCGCGTTTTGTGCATCAAGGCATGACGAGCAGCGATGTAGGCGATACGGCCTTTGCAGTGCAATTGACGCAATCGGCGGATGCGTTGTTGGGCGGCGTGGATTCATTATTGGCGGCGTTAAAAAAGCGCGCGATCGAACATCAAAACGCGATTTGCATCGGCCGCAGTCACGGTATTCATGCGGAGCCCACGACCTTTGGTTTGAAACTGCTGGGACATTATAATGCGTTCAGACGCGCGAAAAATCGCCTGTCCGCCGCGAAAGAAGAAGTCCGCATTTGCAAACTCTCCGGCGCGGTCGGCAATTACGCCAACCTGCCGCCATCGGTCGAAAATTATGTCGCAGAAAAATTAGGCCTGGTGCCGGAAACAGTCGCGACACAAGTCATCCCCCGCGACCGCCATGCCTTTTTCTTTGCGATACTGGGGATTATTGCCTCGTCACTTGAAAATTTGGCGATTGAAATCCGGCACTTACAGCGTACTGAGGTGCGCGAAGTTGAAGAATTTTTCTCGCCGGGACAAAAAGGTTCCTCGGCCATGCCGCATAAACGCAATCCGATTTTGTCGGAAAACGTCACGGGCCTTGCGCGCGTCGTGCGCGCAGCGGTCACGCCCGCACTGGAAAATGTTGCGCTGTGGCACGAACGCGATATTTCTCATTCGGCGGTGGAGCGCACATTGCTGGCGGATGCCGTCATTGCGCTCGATTTCGCGCTCAACCGCATGGCAGGCATTATTGATAAGCTGCTTGTCTATCCCGACACAATGAAAAAAAATTTAAATCTCACGCGCGGATTATATGCGTCGCAGCGCGTTATGCTGGCGCTGACGCAAAAGGGCGTTTCGCGCGAGGACGCCTACCTCCTCGTACAGGCAAACGCAATGCAGGTCTGGGAGCAGGGCAAGGATTTCCTGGAACTGCTGGCGGTTGATGCCAAAGTTACCAAATACCTATCCAAACAGGAACTCACTGACCTCGCCAGCCCGGAAAGTTATTTGAAACAGATTCCAGATATGTTTAAGCGGGCGTTGGCTTCTTGAGCCGCTTTCTGCTAATAAAATCTCTATGACTCAGGTAATTACACGTTTTGCGCCTTCGCCGACGGGCAAACTTCATATCGGTTCCGTTCGCACCGCGCTGATCTGCTGGCTATTCGCCCGCCAACAGGGTGGCAAGTTCATTTTGCGAATTGATGATACGGACCTGGAACGGTCAAAACAGGAATATGTGGACGGCATTTTTGCGGACCTGACGTGGCTGGGCCTCGAATGGGATCAATTGGAATATCAGTCCCGGCGCATGGCGCGTTATGACGAAGTCATTGCGCAGCTGCAGGCGAGCAGCGATATTTACGCCTGTTACGAAACGCCGACGGAACTGGATTTAAAACGCAAATCACAATTGGCGCAGGGCAAGCCCCCGATTTACGACCGCGCCGCGCTGCGCATGACGGATGCGGATCGCGCGCGTTACGAAGCTGAAGGCCGCAAACCGCATTGGCGTTTCAAACTGCGCGGCCACGATATTGAATGGCACGACTTCATACGCGGGCCGGTGCATTTCGCGGTGAGTAACCTTAGCGACCCTGTGGTGGTGCGCGAAGACGGCCGGCCGCTGTTTAACTTTTGCAGTACCGTTGATGATATCGATATGAAGATTACCCAAGTGGTGCGCGGTGAAGATCATGTCACCAACACCGCCTGCCAGGTGCATATGTTTGAGGCGCTGGGCGCACGGCCACCGGAATTTGCGCACCTGTCGTTATTAGCGGATGCGGAGGGGGGGAAGCTGTCGAAACGGATCGGTTCGGCCTCAGCGGCGGATTTGCGGGATAATGATGGGTTGGAGCCTATGGCGGTGCTATCGGTGCTGGCCAAGCTCGGCTCTTCTGATCCAATTGTTTTAAAGAAAGATTTAAAAGAATTGGCACAGGACTTTGATTTTTCAAAGTTTTCCAGGACGATGGCAAAGCTGGATATCGCCGATATGGAGCGGTTGAACGCGCAGTTATTGCATGAAATGGATTACGCGACGGCTCGGCCGAAACTGGCGGCGCTGGGGGTTGAATGTGATGAGGGCTTATGGAATGCGGTTCACGCCAATATCATGCGCCTCACGGATGTGCGAGATTGGCAGGAGATTATGGGGGGGGCGATCACGCCCGCCGTGGCGGAGGAGGACCGGGAGTTTATCGCCGCCGCCCGCGCGGCCTTGCCGGCAGGGGATTTGACGGTGGAGAGTTGGAATGCCTGGACCGCGGCGCTTAAGGAGCAAACGGGCCGGAAAGGGAAGGGGCTATTTATGCCGCTCCGCCGCGCGATTACGGGCCAGGATCACGGGCCGGAAATGGGGCCGCTGCTGCCGCTGATCGGACGTGAGCGGGTGCTGGCGCGCCTGTCGGGGTAAGAGTCTCACCCTGGTTAAATGATGGCCAGGGACTTCGGCGCAGCGAGTGATCACCTAGATTAGGAGTTCCGAAAAGAAAAGTTGGAGAACAATGTATCGTGGCCTATTAATACGATGCTACGGTTTTCGTGCTGCCGAACTGTCACTCCAGACCCTCGGCACGGAGCGCCGCAGGAAGTGTCCCGGCAACGCTTTTGCAAATGCATATTTAAAGTACCGACATGGTGAATCCCGGGACAGCCCGGGATAACAAGTTGGGATTTTGAAGATATCCCATTAATACAAGAACGGCTCCGGAAAAATCAAGTTTTCCATGCACCGGAAAAGGTTACGCCGCCTCCCAGCGGTGCCGCTGGGTCATAGGCCATGTAGAATTTCTCCAGCACATGCAGGGCGGCTTCGGCCACGGCACCCTCGGCACCGCAGGCGGCTGTGGTGTAATTCGCAGCCGCGCGCGCGAAAGGATGGCTGTTGGCAGGCGCAATGCTGTAACCGACACCGCGCATCACATAATGATCAAAAATACCGTCACCCATATAAATGACTTCGGCAGGATTATAGCTTTGCGAAATCCAGGCCAAGCGCTCAATGGTGGAGACGAGATCCAGCGGCATTTTCATATCCGTGACAATGCGTGCTTTGGAAATATCAAAGCCACGTTTGTCGCCTGTAACGAAACGGATTTCGATGTGGGGTTTCAATAACGATAGGCCGTCGTGATCATCACCGCCAAAACGCTTCATTACTTTGCCTTCGGTCGTATAATAGAATGCACCGTCGGTCATAACTCCATCTACGTCGCAGACAAAAACTTTAGGTGTCACTGTGCGGCCTCATGCTGGTAAATAGTAGTGGAAGTATAGGTATGTTCCGGTGGCGGCAGGTCATCAAGCAGTTTTTTGCCTTTCGTTACCATTTGCCAGACTAATAATAATAATGTCTGCGCGATCTTGGTCAAACGCGCATTGCTGACCTGGTCTTCTTCGCGCCATACCAACGGGAAATAGGTAAAAGATTTACGGGTATAAATTAACCACAGCAAGAAATAAAAATTGAATGTCAGGCGGTCGGGAAAACGCGTGTAATAATGTTTATCCAACGCAGAAATTTTAAATACGTTCAAGCCGGAGCCGAGGTCGTAGACCATCCGGCCCGACAGAACGGTGAAAAGAATATTAAAAACCCAATTGCCGAAAATGCGGATGGGAGAATAGCCAGGCGTTTTGCTGGCGGGTAAAAAGCGCGCACCCATGAAAAAATCCACTGCACGGTGCGCGCCGCTACGCAAATGCGGGATGATGTCCGCAATGCGGCCCTGATCGTCGCCATGCAAAATGACGGCATAATCAAATCCATTGCGTGCCGCGTAATCAAAGGCCACCTTATGACTGCCACCTAAGTTTACGTTTACATTATTTTGTACCACGGTAACTTTATATTGCGGCATGGCAGTAGCGCCTGCCATCGCAGCTTCACGCGTGCCATCAGTCGATTGATTATCAATCACCAGAATCTCATTAAACAAATCGGCATATTCAGGCGTAAATTGTGCGAGCACACGTGGGATTTGCTTTTCGCAGTTATAACAGGTGATAAAAACCAAAATCTTTTCGTTTATCCCAGCCATTGCATGCGTCCCCGTTGCAGCCATCCTAAAAACAGATAGTTCGTATAAAAGGTCAACGGTACGATAACAAGTTTAGCAATGAAAGGCCACAAGCCCGCATGCACTAAAAGCGTGATAAGGCCGGACCAGATTTCCGTCGTGAGGAATGTGAAGGCGATATATATCCACCATTTAGTCCAGGATGCACCGGAAAAAACATGACGTGTTGCAAAGACATAGGCAAACGCCGATCCGCATAGAATGCCAATATTGGCGGCAATAAAAACGGGTACATGCGCGAGATAATACAGAGAAAGATATAACGAATTATCAATTAGCCAGCCTACAGCAGCGATCAGGGTATAATGACGCATCGCCCAGATTTTGGTGAGCAAAACTTTCATGCGAAAATTTCAGTCAATAATTGTTGCGCGAGCCCATATAGTAAAATGTCAAATGGCGCCGCGTGAAGGGGGGCCATGTTAAGGTAAATTAATGCGGTCAAAATCATGATACGCCGCCATTCCAGACCGTAACGCGCGGCGTATTCGCGCAAAATTTCCTGATAAGCAAATGTATTGGCGCACCGGGCGTAATCAAATTCTAGCGCGGCGCCATCATGACGCACATTCATTAAGCCTAACTTAATCAAATCATAATTCATGTAAACGCAACCCAATAATTTGGCGAGGTCATAATACCAGTCGCCATACATGATTTCTCCAGCAAAGTCTTGTCGCCAGTCAATCAGCGTGAATTTCTCGCCGTCGTAAATCGTATTGTCGGGATGCAGATCGCCGTGAATAAAACGCGGGATTCCGATGGCCAATTTATCAAATTTAATTTTGGCGAGGAGTTCATCCATCGGGCACACAACGGCGCCATTGACGGTTTGCAGTTCGATAAATTCTGGATATTTTTCGTGGAATTTGGCGAGGCGTTCGTGGGTTTTGTCCTCGTAAAATTTGCGGCACCCGACGGCAAACGTATCGGCATCCAGTTTGCGCGGAATTTGCCACAGGTTTTCATCCAGCCAGTTGATATATTTTTCATACAATGATGGCGTCAACTCGCCTTGCAAAGATTCACCGGGGATGCGCGTATAATAATAAAATTGTTCACCCACACGCGTCGTGGTCGGAAAAATTTCGGGCCGTAGGTTTCCTTTTTCCACACGGCGCGCGGCGATTTGCACGTCTGAGAAAAATTTAATCACGCGGCCCACGCGGAAATAGATAAATTCATCCGTTTTGGAAAAATCATAGGGCAGCGGCGCAATTGCTAGACGGTGGTAATCGTTCAGTATGCCAAAATCCATCCAGCTGACTTCACGCGCGCGTAGGTTTCCGGCCGCAACTAATGCTTTCAGACCGGCAGAAATTTGCACTTCACCAGCCACAGTCTCAGGCTTCGCCAACGCTTCCCAAAACAGTTTATAATCCTTGATAAACATTAGGCCTGTGAATGACATCACCGGATCCGCGCCGGGTGGCAAGACCTTGTCATAGATCTTGTCGATAAAACCATTGGCATTCGCAGTAAAATTACACATGCGTTTGGCAGTTTCTGGTGGCAATAGGCCGACGCCCGCCCAATTTTCCGTCCCGCTTTCGCGCCGGTCGAATTCCGCCACGGTGTCGGCAGCGACGAAATAAAACGGCCGCTGCAAATGCTTGCGACAGCACCAGATGGAATAGCCGGGGCCGCTGCCGGGTTGGTCGTAATTATCAACGGTCACATAAGTGATCTTATCACCCGGATGCGCGGCAGTCAGATAATCGCGCACCTGGTCGCCGCGGTGGCCGAGCGCGATGACAAACGGCGTGCCCGCCGGAAAACCATCCATAATATGGGATAAAATGGCCTTGCCCTGATAAGGCAGCAAAGCCTTGTTAATCACGCCCGCATAAGGCCCCATGCGGGTGCCCTTGCCAGCCGTTAAAATACAGACAGGAAAATTCATGCTGCGTAAGTAGCAGCAAATTGTTATGGGATCAATTTACTCAAGGCAACGGTAGATGCTTTTTGATATTATTGCGCTACTTCTTTCCCTTGAGTGCCACTGGCTATCATCCCAGCCATAATCTCCGGTAGCTTTGCGAGTAATGCAGGCTGCATAAGCATATCAATCAAAATACAGAATATAAGATCGCCATTTAGGTCATTTTGTTTAGCTTCAATAGTTTCCATCTTGTTAGTAAGATCAACATACTTGTCGTCAGAAGCTGCTTCATACCATTTTTTAGTAAACTCATCATAAGGTACTGTGATAACCAGGGAAAAACCATGTTTGGTCTCCCATTTAGTATGATTTCCGTATGAGCGAAAATGATTTTTAAGATTGCTGTTTTCGCACTCCCTATCCCTCTTACATCTATGAATCGGATGTTTTCCTATCTATTTTCGGTGGGAACTTTAATTTCTGCATTTTCAATATCTGATCTCTTTGTCATGATTATATTTCCTTTGTTTTAGCCATTTGATATTAATGGATGTAAGCTAGGTTTGCAAATTTTTTAATACTTTCACGCTGCCTGAATGGCGGAAATAGGCTGGTTTTTCAGCTCCGCGCGTGTGATCCAGCCGCCGCCGAGGACGTGAGTGCCGTCGTAAAAGACACAAGCTTGGCCCGGCGCGATGCCGAAGTGAGGGGAGTCAAGTTTAACCACCCCCTCCGTCACGCTGCGCGTGGCACCTCCCCCCTCAAGGGGGAGGCTTTTAAATTGCAGGGTTGCGCCCATCATGGGTTGCATATGACGGACCTTGATTTGCACATGCATGGATTCCAGTTCGCCAATGGGCGTGAGAAAATTTAAATCGCGCAAATAGATCGTGTCGCGTGATAGGGATTCTTTCGGACCGACGATTACTTGATTTTGTTCCGCATTTAATTTGACGACATATAATGGATCTTTTAGTCCGCCGATATCGAGGCCGCGGCGCTGCCCGACGGTGAAATTAATAATGCCTTCGTGCTGGCCGACAATCTGGCCGTTGATGTCCACGATATCGCCGGCACGGATGGCTTCGGGACGGTGACGGCGGATGACGGCGGCGTAATCCTGCCCTGGAACGAAACAGATATTCTGACTGTCTGGTTTTTGTGCGACGGGCAGGACATATTTTTCCGCCAGAGCGCGCGTTTCCGTTTTATTCAGTCCGCCTAATGGGAAGCGCAGAAAGTCCAATTGCTCCTGCGTCGTGGCGAAGAGGAAATAGGTTTGATCCTTGGTGATATCTGCTGCTTTATGCAGGGTGGCATTAGTCAATCCACCTTGGCGCTGCACGTAATGGCCCGTCGCGAGCGCATCGGCATTCAGGTCGCGCGCGGTCGCTAATAGGTCTTTAAATTTTACTGTTTGGTTGCATTCGACGCAGGGGATTGGCGTTTCGCCAGCCAGGTAGGAATCCATAAATTTTTCAATGACGGCATCTTTGAATTTATTTTCGTAATCCAAAACGTAATGGGGGATGCCGATACGTTCGGCCACCGCGCGCGCATCGTAAATATCCTGGCCCGCACAGCAAGCGCCCTTTTTCTGAATCGCCGCGCCGTGATCATAGAGTTGCAGAGTGATGCCTATGACGTCGTAACCTTCATCCTTCAGCATCGCCGCAACGACGGATGAATCCACCCCGCCCGACATGGCGACGACCACACGGGTCTGCGAGGGCAGTTTGTTGAAGCCAAGGGAATTAAGGCCATTCATAGACTGAATATAGCGCTGCAACTATTCAAACTGCAAGGAATTCCATAATATCATTATTCCCGCGAAAGCGGGAATCCATGAATCGCACTGACCAAACAAAATATAGTCCGAAATTATGCTCCCTGGATTCCCGCTTTCGCGGGAATGACGGGGTTTTTAGGCCGACAGCGCCAGCCATTCAGCTTCGTGTGCTTCCAGAGTTTTTAGCAGGTCGGTATAAGTTTTTTGGACTTGGGTGGCGTGGTCGGCATCGGTGTAAAAGTCGCCCTGCGCCATTTCAGTCTCCAAATTGTCCTTATCATGCGTCAGGCGCGCGATATCGGCTTCCAGGGTTTTGATTTTGTTGTTGGACGGTTTTTTGCTCGTGGATTCCGCGGCATTTTTAGCCTTGGTCTCTTTGGCTTTTTCTTCCTTCTTCGCATCCTTGCGCGCTTGGATAGTAAATTTGCGGTAGTCTTCCAGGTCGCCGTGGAAATCCTGCACCGCGCCATCTTTTACCAACCATAGGCGGTCTGCGACGCGTTCCACCATATTCGGATCATGGCTGACGATCACAATTGCCCCTTCATAAGCATTAAGCGCCTGGACGAGCGCCTCACGCGCGTCGATGTCCAAATGGTTTGTCGGTTCATCGAGCAACAGCAGGTGCGGCGCATCGAATGACATGAAGGCGAATAGCAGGCGCGCTTTTTCGCCGCCCGACAGGGCGCCGATTTTATTATCCGCGAGTTCTTTCCCAAAACCAAAGGCGCCTAGTTTTGCGCGTGCCTGTATCTCACGCGCATCGGGGTTGGATTTTCGCATCATGCGCAGCATTTCCATATAGGCCGTGGAATCGACGTCAAGTTCTTCCGTCTGGTGCTGCGAAAAATAACCGATGCGGAGTTTACTGTTGCGGTTCACTTCGCCTTTTAATACGCCCAATTTCCCGGCGATGAGTTTCATCAGCGTCGATTTTCCATTCCCGTTTGCACCGAGTAGGGCGATGCGGTCATCCGTATCAATGTTTTCATGTACCTTACGCAGGATGGGTTCATCGGCGGCATAACCGATATCGGCGTGATTGATGGAGATCATCGGTGGCGCGATTTTATCGGGGTTTGGGAAGACGAATTTAATCATGCGGTCAGCGATGACGGCATCGACCAAATCCATTTTTTCCAGCGCCTTCATGCGTGATTGCGCCTGGGTCGCTTTGCTCGCTTTGGCTTTAAATTTGTCGATGAATTTTTGCATGTGGGCACGGGCGGCCTGTTGTTTTTCATGCATCTTGGACTGTTGGCCGAGACGCAGCGCGCGTTCGCGTTCAAAAGTATCGTAGTTGCCGCCATACAAAGTCGCTTTGGTTTTATCCACGTGCACGACGTGCGTAATACATTTATTCAGTAATTCTCGGTCATGTGAAATCACCATCAGCGTGTGCGGATAATTCATTAAATAGGTCTCGAGCCACATGATGGCCTCGAGGTCTAAGTGGTTGGTGGGCTCGTCCAATAATAAAAATTCCGGCTCAACAAAGAGCGCGGAGGCAAGAGCGACGCGCATCCGCCAGCCACCGGAGAAAGATGAGAAGGGTTCGCGCATTTGCGGTTCGGAAAAGCCGAGGCCGGCGAGGAGCGTGGCGGCTTTGGCGGGCGCGGCGTAGGCGTCGAGGTCGGATAAGCGCTGATAAATGTCGCCGAGTTTATTGGGATCGGTTTCGGTTTCCGTCTGGTGCCACAGCTCCGCCATTTCGGTATGGGAGGCGAGGACCATGTCGAGCAGCGGCGTATCGACTTCGGGAATGTCTTGGCGGACCCAGCCCATGCGTTGGCTTGCGGACATGCTGATCGTGCCTGCATCAGGTGTAAGGACGCCGCCGATGAGTTTAAATAGCGTGGATTTTCCTGCGCCATTCAGGCCTACCACGCCCACGCGCCAACCGTCTGTGATGTTTAGGGTAACCTGATCCAGGATAAGACGGCCGCCGATACGGTAGGAAAGATTTGAAATGCTGAGCATGAGAACTAGGAGTTATAGGAGTTATAGGATTTTAGGAACTAGAATCTTTAGATTTTGGACGGGGCAGAAAAGTATTTGTAAGGAATTTTTTCATATTTTATGAAAATTTTTCGATACGTGTAAATAAGTGGTATAAAGTATACGTATTTGACAGTTGTATAATTTGGTGGTATATTAAATAATGCATTTAGAAACCCGCCGTCCAGCCCGTAAAAAGGTTACTATTACACTGCCCGCGAGCCTGCTGGACAGTATGAAACCGCGTGGCATTTCCCGTTTTATCGAAGAGGCGGTCATGGAAAAACGCCACCGGGATGCTTGTAAGGGTTTGATAGCCTTGCGTGGCAGTTTAAAAGACGATCCTATCGATTGGCATAAAATTCGTGCTGAAGAATGGGAAGATGAAAAGGCGGATATGAAACGCAAAGGCATTTTGCCGCCAGATTGGGAAGAGGTGAAATAATGCATGCCGTTGCAGTTGATAGCTCGACCTTATCAGATTTTTTTAATGGGGAAGATAACAAACACGTCAGGCTGTTAGAAAAATATATTGAGAAAGAAAGTTTATTTTTGCCACCGACGGTCATTACGGAATTATTATCTTATAAAAAATTGCAATCCGCGCATCGTGAAGAAATTTTGACTTTGCCATTATTGGCAATCAATGAAAATTTCTGGATAGCTGCAGGAGATATGCGGTTGAAAATTATGCTGCAAGGCAAGAAAGCGAAATTGGGCGATGCTTTAATTGCGCAATGCTGCATGGATCATGCGATGCCATTGATTGCACGTGACGATGATTTCCGGCATTTTGTACCATTTGGATTAAAATTAGCAAAGTAATGCGCCTTCGCTAAAAGCTACGGCGCGATAAGCTACCCGCCAAACTTCGCGCGCAATTTCTCAACTAAATCCGTTTTTTCCCAAGAGAAGCCACCGTCGGCTTCAGGTGGGCGGCCGAAATGGCCGTAAGCCGAGGTGCGGGCGTAAATCGGGCGGTTCAATTGCAAATGGCGGCGGATGCCGCGCGGCGAGAGGTCCATATATTCCTGTAACGCTTGAGAAATCGCATGATGATCAACCTCAGCCGTACCGTGTGTATTGACGTAAACCGACAGGGGCCGCGCCACACCAATCGCATAGGATAATTGCAGTGTGCATTTGCGTGCGAGGCCCGCCGCGACGACATTTTTCGCGAGATAACGCGCGGCATAAGCAGCGGAACGGTCAACCTTCGTTGGATCTTTACCGGAGAATGCACCACCACCATGCGGTGCCGCGCCGCCATAAGTATCCACAATAATTTTGCGGCCTGTCAGGCCCGCATCGCCGTCTGGTCCACCAATGACAAAGCGGCCGGTTGGGTTCACGTAAAATTTATCTTCAGTCGGCATCCAGCCCGCAGGCAAAATATTTTCCACATGGGGACGGATAATTTCGCGCACTTGGGCCTGTGTTACGCCTTCGGCATGTTGCGTTGAAATTAGAATTGACGCTGCGCCCACAGGCTTGCCGTTTTCATATTGCATGCAAACTTGGCTTTTGGCATCGGGACCCAATTGTGGTGCTGCGCCGGAATGACGCGCCTCCGCCAATGAACGCAAAATCGCGTGGGAATAGAGCAGGGGCGCCGGCATAAATTCCGCCGTTTCATTCACCGCATAGCCGAACATGATCCCTTGATCGCCCGCGCCTTCACCTTCCCCCTCTTTTTCATCAGAAGCCTGATCAACGCCTTGGGCAATGTCTGCAGATTGTTCGTGTACGACAACTTGAATTTTTGAACGATCCCAGGAAAACCCATCCTGTTCATAACCGATATCTTTAATCGCGTGACGCGCGATCTCTTCCATCTTGCTGGCTGCAAAGCCGCCTTTAACGCGGATTTCACCACCGATTACCATCAAATTCGTGGTCGCAAAACATTCGACGCCAGCGCGGGCCTCGGGATCCTGGGCCAACAGGCCGTCCAAAATGGCATCCGATACGCGGTCGCAGATTTTATCTGGGTGACCCTCGGCCACGGATTCTGATGTAAAAACATAACGCGTATTATCAGTTACAGCATTGGGCGCGGGAGCCATGGCGATAGCGACTTTGGGCATAGAGAACGTCCTTTCACAAATGTGTCGCGCTTGCGCGCGCAGGGGTATGGTGAACTGGCTGACCCCGGCCTTCGCCGGGGCAAGCATATGATGAAATAGGGGCCGTTTCTATTCCCCCGATGTTTCACCAAGAGCGCGTTGATTAAACCCCATGGGCCAGGGCGTCAAGGAGATTTTCAACCTCCTGCAAGTAAATCAGCTAAAAAACGTAAGTGCGTAAATACTTTCAAAATTTTTGGGACGGGCCAAGGTTACATAAAGCATACGAATAACTCCTATGGATGATCAGTGTCAGGTTTTATCCCCAATTTCAGCCTAAGGCGCTGGTGCTTTGGGATCAGGTTTAGGTGTGATTGTTATTCCTTTATCGCCGCTATCTAATTCCATTTTTACGCCGCCAATTATAACGTCATATCTTCCAGGCGGTAAAGTTACAGGATTTGTAAGCGCTGCTGTACGCGGCGTTATTGATCGAAGATGATTAGCTGTCATGGCAGAAACCCAGGTATCTAAAGTAGAGCGTAGGGCATCTAAACCAGGGTATTCAACCAATTCTGCCATACGAAGTAAAACTTTTAACTCGCGTGCCTGTATCCCATAATCTTGTTTGGTCGCTTCATGCGCTCTCTTCGATCTTTCTCCTATAGGAATGGAAACTTCCCATGTTTCGCGCGGATGTTGAATATTGAAATGCTCCGTTGCCGTTCTGTTCATAATCTTTTCGGTGACAATCGGATTTACAACAGTTTCCGAAAAATTGATATCTCGTGCGCTAGCATGTTGTCTTATCTTTCCATACTCTATATGCAACCAAAGCATTTGTTCATAGGGTAATCTGATTGAGCGATGCCTGTTTTGATTTGCTTTAAAAACAACTTCCCGACCTAAGGCAAAATCTGCTATGTTTATATCTGTTAATTGCGGCAGAATTTGAGTTAATGCTATTGCAGGATCTGGCTGAATATTTAAATGGCGGCCGGCACGAATTAAGGCGACAGCCTTCCAGACCGTTAGATTATGTTTAATATTGTTACGAATAACGATGGGATTATTTGCGGGCAATAAACTACTAAACCTCGCATCCGTCATCTTAGTCTGTTTTGCAAAAGTATACATGGGGATGCCTAGCAGCTGAAAAGCATCGCCTATCGCGTTAGAAATCCCGATGACGATCCCCCTTTGCACTTCATTAAGTGTCACTGATTCATTGGCCTGCAAAGTCGAAGAATCAGGTAGGGCAGTCGCTAAAAATTCGTCAAGTGTCATAGCTTATTATATCTAAATTAAGGGCAATCTCCAAGAAAATTAATAGCTGCAAGGGAGGGTTATGGACAGTTGTAGGAACTGTCTTTAAAGACGCAATTATTAAATAATTTGACAATGGCCGATGCCAGAAGCTACCATAATTTTGTAATTAGGGAGATTCACAATGAAATATAGTCCAATCAAAGTTAGCGCAGCAGCTTTTTCGACTCTAGGATTAGTCGGCTTGCTTGCAAATAATAGACATCAGGACGATGCGCGGAAAACTAAGGATGCGGCCTTTGTCATGAATTTTGCCAGCGCCATGCAAAAGGAATTAAAAAAGCTGCCATCCAAACCCGCGCTGTATGTTTATGTACAGCTTCCGCTGGGTGATGATCCAAGTATCTTTCCGAATTCAGCAATCCGATATGCTTTTGGAGACAGGGGAATTTTAAGCGATCAGCCTGGCAATACAGGGCCGCATGAGCTTATTCTGACACGCAGGGAGGGGTATGTATATTCTCCAAAAGGAGGTGGGCGTCCCATGTTTGGCGGGACAGGTGAAGAGATTTTAAGAAATCAGTATGTTTTTGATTCGAAGTTTAGTGCCACTCATTTTGACTCTGAATCAGTAGCAAAATTTATACCTGATACTGTTCAAACAGATGTGAGATTCCGGGGAGATGTGTCTGAATCTGCCGCACGCATCGCAGGGGATGCAAAAGATTTTCAGGGCTTTGTTCGTGGAAAGAATAAAAAAAGGAAATTGTTGGAAGTATTAATCTGCCCTTCTCCATAAATATTAAGTCTCCATCTCCTTGTATGCTTCTTATGTAACCGCCTCTAGACGCACCCGCGCGGCGCGGGTATATCCATAAGCGTAACTGAATCGCGAAGCGTGACTATGGGCTCTACGAATACTGGCGAAAATTGCACGGACTGTGCCGGGGATGCGCACGGCGCTTCGCGGCGAGACTTCATTTATTGGACGGCGGGCGCGATGGCGGTCGTGGGGGCAGGGGCGGTGGCTTGGCCGCTGCTGAATTCCATGGAACCTGCCGCTGATACGCTCGCTATGTCGACCACCGAAATTGATGTGAGCAACATCCCGGCGGGCGTTGGCAAAACCGTGATGTGGCAGGGCAAACCCGTCTTTGTACGCCACCGCACACCCGAAGAAATTGCCGAGGCGCAAAAGGCCGATAGCGCGACCATGGTCGATCCCGAAAAAGATTCCGCGCGCGTGCAAAAACCGGAATGGCTGATTGTCGTAGGCGTCTGCACGCACCTGGGCTGCGTACCGGTGGGTGAAACGCCGACAGAAAACCGCGGCGAATTTGGCGGGTGGTTCTGCCCATGCCACGGTTCGCAATACGATACATCGGGCCGCATCCGTAAAGGTCCCGCGCCAAAAAATTTGGCGGTACCGCCCTATAAATTTGTGTCAGACACGCAAGTGCGGATTGGATAGAACATGGTTGGCTTGCATCACAGCGAATTTAAAAATCCTGTCATCCGGTGGATCGATACGCGTCTGCCAATTTTCACCTTGATGCAGGCGGAATACGGCAAATTTCCAACGCCGAAAAACTTTAACTCGTTATGGAATTTTGGCGCCTTCGCCACGGTGATGCTGGTGGTAATGATTATTACCGGCATTTTTCTGGCGATGAATTACGACCCGAATACGAGCCATGCGTTCGACAGCGTGGAACACATCATGCGCGATGTGAATTTTGGTTGGCTGCTGCGGTATCTGCACTCCAACGGTGCGTCAATGTTTTTTGCCGTGGTTTATATTCATACGTTTCGCGGTCTTTATTACGGGTCGTATAAAGCACCGCGTGAATTGCTGTGGATTCTCGGCATGGTGATTTTCTTGCTTTTGATGGCGACGGCGTTTTTGGGATATACGCTGCCGTGGGGTCAAATGTCCTTCTGGGGTGCGACGGTGATTACCAATCTATTCTCCGCCATTCCGTTTGTGGGCAAGGCGATTGTGACTTGGCTGTGGGGCGGCTTTTCCGTTGATAATCCCACCTTGAATCGTTTCTTTGCATTCCATTTCCTGTTGCCGTTTGTGATTTGCGCCGTCGTGTTCCTGCACGTCTGGGCGCTGCATATGACAGGATCTAATAACCCCACGGGCGTTGAGCCGAAGACCGCCGCCGATACCGTACCGTTTCATCCGTATTATACGGCCAAGGATTTCCTAGGCGTTGTTATTTTCATGATGGTCTATGCGGCCTTTACCTTTTATTTCCCGAACATCCTTGGCCACCCGGACAATTATATTGAGGGCAACCCGATGGTGACGCCCGCGCATATCGTGCCCGAATGGTATTTCTTGCCGTTCTACGCCATCCTGCGCGCCGTCACCTGGACGATTACCATTCCCTTCACCAGCATCGTGTTGATCGAAGCCAAACTTGGTGGCGTGCTGGCAATGTTCGGTTCGATTGCGGTGTTGTTTGCACTACCGTGGCTGGACCGTAACCCGGTGCGTTCATGTAATTACCGTCCGGTCTATCAAAAATTCATGTGGGCGTTGGTGGTCATTTGGATTTTACTCGGTATGGCAGGCGGGCATGCACCGGATGATCATGTGATGATTTTTGGTACGGATTTGGGCTTCACTTGGGTCGTCATCGCGCAGCTCGGCATGCTCTATTACTTTGTGCATTTCCTAGTGGTTGTGCCGTATCTGTCCAAACACGAAAAAACCTTGCCGCTGCCAGAAAGCATTGATGCGGATGTGCAGGCGAAAATTGCGGCCAAAATCGCCGCGATTAAAGGGGGCAACGCATGAAACGCTTTTTGTGTTTTTTATTCGCGGTCACGATGGCCTTGCCCGCATTGGCTAAAGAAGAAGTGAAATACCCCGGAGTCAATTGGCCACAGGATGGCATGCTTGGTACCTATGATCGCGCGTCTTTGCAACGCGGTTATCAGGTTTATAAACAGGTTTGCTCGGCCTGCCATGCGATGAAGCAAATATCATATCGCAATCTGTCCGACCTTGGATATACAGAAGACCAAATTAAAACACTGGCTGCGGAAGTGACCGTGCAAGACGGACCGGATGATAGCGGCAATATGTTTGACCGTCCCGGCCGTCCTAGCGATCATTTCAAAGCGCCTTTTGCAAATGAAAAGGCCGCGCGTGCTGCCAACGGTGGCGCCTATCCAAAAGATTTATCGCTGATGGTCAAGGCGCGGGAAGGCCACGCAGATTATGTGCATGCCCTGTTAATTGGGTTTGACGATCCGCCTGCCGGATTCAAAGTGCCCACCGGCATGTATTACAATAAATATTTCGAAGGTCATTTGATTGGCATGCCGTCGCCACTGTCTGCGGATGGTTTGGTTAGCTATGCGGACGGTACGGTTGCGACCAAAGATCAAATGGCTAAAGACGTCACCGAGTTTTTATCCTGGGCATCCGAGCCGGAATTGGAAACGCGCAAAAAAATAGGCCTGCAGGTTTTAATCTTCCTGGGTGTTTTTGCAGTAATCATGTATTTCGCGAAAAAACAGGTCTGGAAGGGCGTTAAACACTAATTGCCAGCAAAGGTAGGCGCGCCTGTATTTCTAAGGGGCTGAGCGGCCTGTTGATTTAATGCTGCTTGGCTGTTGGGATCCAGGCGGCCTAAACGTTCAAAAACCGCAGCTGTTTCCTGCTGACGCGATGCTTCAAGATCAACACGGCCGCCATTGCTGTTGGGCAAGTCGCTGTCGTTTTGAGCAAAATTAACCGCTGAATTGGCTTGCGTAGAAGTCATCAAAGCCTGATGTTTGGCAACCTCTACTTTGGCAAAAAATTTTTCATTGTAACCATATTTTTTAGGATCAAGCTTATGTAAAAATTTTTCGAATTCAGGGTCTTTCACAGCCTCATTCAACATGGCGGTGCCTGGATCTTTATGCTGTAATCTTGCCATATGAGCAATAACACTGAATTTTGTCCAGTTTTCACTCATGCCAGCAGCAACATTTAAAATAGGGCGTCCGTTCTCTGGACTGTAAGCAAAGGTACTGCGGTTCAACAGCGCTTCTTGGCCCAGAAGATTGGTGATGTTTACTTCTATTGGGCTGCCACCCAGACCAGCATTATTAATCGTTTGCGCCAAGGTACGTTGTTTGACATCTAAATCTGCATTCCAAGCATTTGCTAACATGTCTGCAGTTAATGGCACTGCATTTGGATCATCAAATAGTTTACGGGTATCTACGATATCAATTTGCGTGTCGCCTTCTTTATGTAATCGGCTAAGCAATTGTTGTAAGCTGCCTTCGGTAACGCCTTTACCAGGATTAGCAGCGGTATTGCGCGAGCCACCACGGGAGTCCCAGGATACCGCCTGGTTATGTTCATCCACTGCTACCATTAAAACATGGCCGGTACCGCCGCGTTTGATACTAATCACGCAATAAGGGTTAATATCGTTTTCTGTGATCTGACTTGCGGTTTTCGTGGCCAATGGCAAACCAAATTTATTGGCTATGTAACTTGCTTGCACTTTAGAGGAATGGGGAATATCCACATGCAATAAATCCTTGAAAACTTTCTGTATGAAACCACTGCAATCTGTTTGTCCCCAAACATAGGGAATGCCTTCATAATTTTGTTTAATCAGATTATTAAAGGCACCGGCTGGCGTTGCAGGCGAAGTAGCCGTAGGGGGTGGTTGTAATGCCGCATTTTCTTCAGGGTTACCGCCGATAACGATGCTGCCCAGGCCACGAACGGCTGTGACCAGGTTGCCAATGGTACGTGCAAAGCCACCCAGAGCTGGTGCAGGAAAAGTGTCATCACCTGTTAATATCCCGCATTCTTTAATTCGTCGTGACACCAAAACAGAATTTACTTTGCCGCCAGCATGGCAAAGTGGGCGCAGTAAGTTTGCAGCGCCATTCATGTCACCGCGGTTAATAGCATCGACAATGCCGTGTTTGGACAGGCTGCCTTCGCCTAGATTATAACCGGCAGAAATTAAGGCAGCCCAATGCGCAGGGGATAAATTTTGATTGGTGATAACACTGGATAGGTAATTATCCACTTTGGACATTTCATTCATAATACGGCGTTCGGCTTCATCGCGCGTAATTCTTTCACCGGCATATTGAGCACGGGTGCCATAACCATTCGTATATTGATGAAAATCCCATTTAGCGACAGGATCAAACCCTTCAAAGGATTTAATCAGATCTATTCCGCCCTGGGTTATATGTTGTGTCATCAATCGTAGCTACTTTCATCTATGCCCAGACGTCTCTGGCCATACTTCATTGTACTATGGCGATCATTACAGTTTCTTGACAGATAGACGTAATTTTAGGGAATTGGAGAATTAAACCAGCAGGTCCCGGCGCTGGATTTCCAAGCCTTCGGCCAGTTTATCGACCACAATCCAGTCCACCATGCCCGCGGGGGTCACGAAAATAACGCTTTTATAAAGGTCATAAAGGGCCAAGTCGGTAGCTTCGACTCGGAAGGAGCCGTCTTCGTATACCCCGGTCAGTTCCGCCGGTTTGACCAGATCGATCACCCGGGCGCGCTGGGCGTCCGATATCCCCGGTGCCCAGGGCAGCTCATCGGGGTGATTAATGATAAACCGTTGCCCATCCGAGGTGAAAACATATTCCGAAAAGTACTGGAGGTACGCCACCACATTGCCGGGTGTCAGTTTCAAAGGGCCTTTTTCATTGACGGAATAAATAGGCTCCACCGTCCAATCGACAATATTGATGTCGCCGGGTTTGAGGATGGCGTATTTGTTATAGGCGGGCATGCTGACCAGGTTGGTCAATTCCAGCATGTAATATTCATCGTAAAATGGCAGTTCGCGCACACGGCCAATGGTGGCGGGGGGCGGGTCGAACGGCACGGGCTCAATATACTCATTTACCTTTTTCAGGACGGAACGCAAGCGTTCCTGCGGCAGGCTGACCCAATCGGGCAGCTCCACCGGCACATATTGGATTTCACCAATGACGCGGTTTAAATCTTCTACGCCTTCGACCATGGCTCGTGCGGGACTCCTGATAATTTATATAAATGCTTTGCGCGCGTGGTG
>Ga0105240_10000813_pt1 | contig 56711 bp, 41 predicted proteins | sample KBSC54metaG_FD_80426 | JGI IMG/M metagenome (GOLD analysis project Ga0105240, IMG submission 80426) | Corn rhizosphere microbial communities from Kellogg Biological Station, Michigan, USA - KBS C5-4 metaG | ecosystem: Host-associated > Plants > Roots > Rhizosphere > Soil | place: Michigan, USA... | reverse complement strand
GAAAGAACTTTGACGTTTAAGCAGAGCGGCCAGGCGCTTTGGCAAATGGCCTTACCATGGCTCCGAAACCCGGTCAAAGAAACTTGGTTCTCTAACGATCCATTGGGTAAGTCCCATATCCTTGAGACTGGAGAGACTGCATTGGCATCCTATAGTATGCTGGCAGAGAGCCAGGTGATTTATCTGGCCATTGGTAAGGAGCAATTCAAATCGCTACAGACTTTAAATAGACTGCCGGAGCTCAATCAACACCAAGGCAACTATTGTCTGCAGGTATGGCAATATGATCCTACTGTTATTGTCCATATGGGCGCCCATTCGGTCGACAAACTATCATTGTACCTGGCGCTGCGCTCTGAGCAGGATGAACGAATACTGGCTTCATTAGAGGAAATGCTTAAAAATATGTCATGGTAAGAGGATTAGAATCATTCCAAAAGCATTTTGAGGCACACGCCGGACATTATGTGTTGATTGGAGCGCTTTTACCGTTTTATAGCGCCAGAAAATAAGGAATATCCAGATAAACTGGAGCTTTTTGCACGCCATCCTGACCTGCTTCCGGCACCAGAAGGTCTGCATATTACTGATATTCCGACCGGAGAAGACATTTCGAGCCTGTCTGCCATTCTGATGGACGAGGATTACTATCATTTTACCCTTGCCAATAGCGACATCAGAAATGGGCTGCACTTAGCCAACGATGTTGCATTGATTGTCTTAAAAGTAAAGGCTTTTTTGAATAATAGGCAACGGAAAAAGGATGGACAATCAGTGCAGGAGGTTGACATTACCAAACACAAGAATGACGTGATCCGCCTCGCGGCCACAGTTCCTGGAATTGAGGTGTCTGGAATACCGGAAATTATCCGCAAAGATATCTCCGCCTTTATCAACATACTCCCGGCAGAGCCGGATAATATCAAGGATCTACTAAAGCCCTGGGGATTGAGCAATATCGGAAAAGAAGATATTATTAAACAGCTCCGGACGATATTCGGTATTGGCGCTGCGGAGGTTGCCTGACGCCTACAATACTCTATGGTTCCAACAGATCCGGTCTCCTTTCCTGCGTCCTTTGCACCGACTGCTCATGCCGCCAGTCCTCTATCTTCTTAGGATCGCCGCTAAGGAGGATCTCGGGCACTTTAGCGCCCCTCCAGTCGGCCGGCCGGGTATATACAGGCGGCGCCAGCAGATCGTCCTGGAACGAGTCAAAAAGGGCGGAGGTTTCATCGTTGAGAACCCCGGGTATCAGCCGCCCAATGCTGTCCACCAGCACTGCTGCCGCCAGTTCCCCCCCGCTGAGTACATAATCCCCAATGGAGATCTCCCGGGTGACATATTTGTCCCGGATACGTTGATCGATGCCTTTATAATGCCCGCAGATGATCAGGAGCCGGTCTTTCAAGGACAGCTGATTGGATAACCGCTGGTTGAGCGTTGCCCCATCCGGTGTCATATAAATCACTTCGTCATAGGGACCCTCTTTAGACAGATCTTCTATCGCATTGGCCAGGGGCTCAGGCATCATCACCATCCCGGCGCCACCCCCATATTGATAGTCGTCTACCTGCCCGTACTCATTTACGGCCCATTTTCGCAAATGATGCACCTGTACCTCCAATAGCCCCTTACTTTTCGCGCGCGCCAGGATAGAGTGCTGAAAAGGACTTTCCAAAAGCTCAGGGAGGACCGTAAGAATATCAATCTTCATGCGGCGAAATTAAAAAAGTTTAATGCGGGAAGCTTTTGTTACCGGAATATTTTATATTTTTGATATAGAACGTGTCCAATCAAGATTTTTTTAAGGCGCATCGAAACCTTCCGGGCAACTATCAGAACCGCCTTCGTCCACAGAACTGTGTCCTTGCTATTTACTAATCGACCTCCCAAAAGGGTGTTTTATACCTTTTGGACAGGGTGTTTTTCACGGTTTTCCCCTCCTTAAGTGTTTTCACTATCCTAATTATGGCCGTAAGAGTAGTACTTTTTGAAAATTTTATTGTTTTTATGGGTACCAACTCTACAGAATCATGAACGAAAATCCCGAAGAAAACCTCCGGAAGGAACTGATTGAAGACTATTTCCTTGAGATCACCGATCTGCTGGGCAGTGAACGCCTGGAAACACAGATAGATTTCAAGGATGAACATTCGTATGCTGCCAGATTGAAATTGGATCTCTCCAGCCTCGATAATGAACAGGACCTGGATCATTTCGTGGCAGGTCTCAAATCTATTATCCGCAGGATAAATATCCTCGAAAAGGACGTGCAGATAGCACTTACCATCGAATTGGAAGGGCTGCATAGGAATACCTGATCATCCGTCATTCCTCCAAAAAATCGTCCAGCTCCCTGCGTTGCTTTTTCGTGGGGCGCCCGATCTTGCTTTGCCTTTTCCCTGTATTAAAGCTGGCCGCCTGGAACTGCAGCCGCTCGATCTCCTCGGCAGGAGTAATATCGATGTAGTAATTGATGGCTTGAGAATATTGCAGCCGGTGGTCCAGCAGCTCCGTCACCTTGATGCGCCACCGCTTGTGCTCCGTCTTCACCTCGTACTCATCGCCGACACTCACGGTCTTGGAGGCCTTGGCGGCATCCCCATTGTACTTCACTTTCCCTTTAGCACAGGCTTCGGTGGCCTCGCTGCGGGTCTTGAACAGCCGGATGGACCATAAGTATTTGTCCAGTCTCAGTTTCTCTTTTTCAGGCATATCTTATTCCAGGCATTGGACGCCCGGAGGGTAAAATTACGCAGAAATTATCAGGACGGGCAACAATCTCGCGATGAAAAAGTACTAGTTGTATATGCAAAAAAATAAAATAAAAGGTGTTACGTTTCTTTGTACAAGGCCGGAAATTGTTGCAAATTTAGGCCGGTTAAAAAGTGTTTCATGAAATTTTGGACAGTCATTATCATTATACTTGTCGCAAGTAAGCCTGCTTTCTCCCAAAACTGGCATGCGGCGGGCGATACTTTAAAGCTGCCCGAAAGTCGCGGTCACATATACTCTTCCATCGGCAGCCTAAAAAATTATGATACGGTGCCATGTACCTATACAGTGACCGGCAACACGGCTTTACAAAAAGGTTATAAAATGGTGCATATCCGCCACGGATTCTATACAGACAACGCCACCACCTTACACATCTTCTTTGACGAAGACCGGCGCAGGGTTTACCATGTGGAACGATTCTATTTCCACTGAAGCAGATTTTCCAGCTCAGCACCCCTGACGATCAAGCTGTGACTATTATCTTCGCTGTTGCCCGACTGGATGCCTGCGAATGCTATCCTTCTTTTACGGGTGCTATCCGCCCTTATCATAAATAAGGGGGCCCCGGAAAATCCTTCTTTGTTGGCGGGGTGGACTGCTATATAGGTCTGCCCAAGCAGTCCGCGAATGCTGCCTGGCACTTCCATAGCGTGACTGGTATAGCCGGCCGGCTTCACCCGCGGGTCGCCTTCTTTGGGAGGGAACTTTGCGGGATCATCCTGGAAGAATCCGTAACAAACGACGATATCGCCTGGTCTGACTCCCGTGGAGTCCTTCCAGTAATGAGGAGCCATATGTTCGATGGAATAGATGTTACCATCCCTGAACCAGGCTGTTACCTCCATTGTATCCATGTCAGGTAATACGGCCGCGGACTTGCAAGGCTTATTTTTATAGGCCGTCAATGGAAGCTTTGCAAATTTATATACGCCCAATGTGTCCGTATACCAGACTTTTAAAGTGTCTGCCCGCTGGTCCTGGAAGGTGTCTGGAAATACATCGCATCCCGTAAAGACATGATAAGCGCTGACGAGAAAAAGCTTATTGGCGGTGTCCCTGATAAAAAAGCCGGAAGAGTTTGTGATCTCTTTGCTATTCATGCCGATAATTAAATAGCTATATTTTTCCAGCGAGTCGTATAAATAGCGTTTGGTTGCAATGACCTGTGAGCCTGGCCGGCAGGAAATCAGCAGGGATAGGGATCCCAGGAGCAACAGGCAGGCAAGTCTCATCGGACAAGGTTTAAGTTTGATTAGTAAGACCAGGGGTATTGTCGAATGTATTATAAGTTTATTGAATTAGATATTTTGTATATGTCTAAAACAAACGCCTACGAGTAAGCACTTATGCAAGGAGTCGGTCTTTACATTTAATTTTTAGGGTAGTGTCGATGTTCTCTCCACCACTACATAGGTGTTGGTCCATTTGTCATGCCATGGGCGTGGCCAGTCCCCGCCAAATGCAGAGAATGGCTCAAAAGGCACTATACGGGAGAAGCCCCGCAGAAATGCCTTTCCAAAAGAAATAGAAGTACCGTCAGGATTTACCGCCCTGGTACCGGTGAACACCTTACCCAGGGTCTTGCCTTTGAACAAGGCCTCCGTTGCCCCCATGAACAGACCATACTGCAACAGCCAGACAACAATGCTTAGCGTATACCTGACATAATAATCTGCATCATACATGAACATCATCATAAAATTTCCCCAAAGGATATTGAAACCTTTTGCAAAAAAATAGAACAGCAACCTATCAACCAGTAAATTGACAAAGCGTAAGTTCCGGTTGGCCGGATCCAGCTCAACTTCGAAATCCGATAAGATATCTTCACTGTGTTGGGTGGAAGGGGGCATTGATATGAAAATAATAATTTCCCCAAATTACGGGTAAATTTCGGGTGTTTTTACGGTCCCGGATATCTGCTTAAGTTGGTAGCTTTATAATTCATCAATCACTTATCCTTATGCCAACATGGAAACCCATTGTCGGACTGCCTTTTAAAGCCGACGCCTTCGACATCTATTGTCATTCCCTGCAATGGACAGCTTGGCGCCCTTCCTTTATCGTATTGCACAATACAGCCGTGCCCAGCCTCGCGGACAGACCGAATGGTTTTAATAAGCAAAGTATGGACGGGTTTGTGGAATTTTATCGGGATGAGCAGCACTGGAGCGCCGGTCCCCACCTGTTCATAGACGATCGCCAGATCTGGGTATTCACGCCGCTGACCATGTCCGGCGTACACTCTCCCTCATGGAACAAGCTGGCTCTCGGGATAGAGATGCTGGGCGACTATGCCAAAGAGCCTTTCAACAGCGGCAGGGGCGCATCCGTCAGGGATAATGCCGTGGCGGCCATGACGACGCTCAGCGCGGTGCTGGGTCTGGACCCCGACACGATCAGGCTGCACAAGGAAGACCCGCTCACTACCCATGTTTGCCCGGGGAAGAATGTAAAGAAGCCCGCGGTCATCCAGGCGGTAAAGGATCTGCTGGTGGCGAGGCATCCGGGTGAGCATCCGTGATCCAGGGATCTTTATAAACTTTCATCCATGGAACTGCCTCATCAACCATTCACCAGCTTCCCTGATAGTGAACACTACTTCCAGGATGTATATGGTCAGTCCGGCGAGATTAAGGCGCTGCTGTACTGTATGAGGGTATAACAACATCATATCCAGGTACGAGCGGAACATGCTGCAAAAAAAGCATAGCAATCCGATGCCGGAGAAAGAAAAGACGACGGGCCCGAGTGGAAGCCCACAGGTCCAATGTAACAACAGGCCCACCGGAAATACGGATAACAGAAAAGTGTTTACATGCCGGATACTTTTCCTGTTGTAGGTATAGCACAAGTAATAAAGCATGGCCCAGAAGGTCGATAGGTAGAGGTAGATCACGGGTATGTTAAGAACGCTGGATAGTCCGGCATCAGAGACACCGGTAGAATGATCTTTGGCAGGTAATGCATCGGCTGGAAAGGTAAGCTGTATCGTGCCGTTGACCTGGACGTCTTTTGCAGATAGACGATTGGACAGCTTTTCCAGGTCTTTGAGGGCATTGTCCAGTGAGGAGCTGGTAATAGTAATAGTCACTTTGGATGAAGTCTCCTCGGCATGTGTGTGCAGTCCGAGAGTAATAAAAAGTGTAATGATAAACCCTAAGACGAGTGGAAGAATATTTTTCATATTTGGCGAGAATTTCATTTGATATTGAAACACCCCGGTCCCGCAATAGTACTAGCCCGTCCGCAGACAGGCGACACAAATACGAAAAAATTCCTTCAATAATACTTACGAATGAGGAGACAAAAATTCAAGTAAGGGTGTAAAAAAATTTGAAATAATCCAGGAATAGAGAGGAATTCAAACGGATAGATGAAATTCCGGTAACTTTTTTATTGCTACTGAACGCTGTTCATAGACGGCCGCTGGAGTGATATTCATCACTTTTGCAATTTCCGCGATTGGCATGTCGGCCAGTAAATATTTGAACACCCGTCTGCATTGATCGGGTAGCTTGTCAGCCATCTGCTGCACTTCAGACATAACCAGCCGCGCCAACTGTTCATCTTCCTTTATATAATGTTTGTCTTTTAGCAGTAAAGCCATCATATCCGCATCAAGTACAAGATCCGATGATCGCTTTTCCTTTTTTAGGTCTATTACTCTATGCGTGGCTGTCAGATACACGAAATTTATTATGTGTTTGCGGCTTTTCATTTTTTTCCTGTTTTTCCAAAGGGCAAAGAAGACTTCCGCAGTTATGTCCTCGGCATCCTCTTTCTTCACCTGCTTGAGGCAATACCTATATAGATTAGCCTTTAAGCTATTATAGACGAATGTAAAGGCCTTATCACGACCTTTCTGAAAGGCATGTATATCGTCGGAGGTCAGATCAGTGTACATTATACATTAGTGCTGGTGTGGCTACAATGAAAACCGTTGAAGGCAGATCCGGGGGGGTCGTAAAATATTTTTAACGTAAAATATTTTTAACGCAAACTATTTTACTATTTAACCAGTGCTTTTGTAGAAGTAATGTGTTTGAATGTCGAATAAAGGTCCTTGCATGTCAAAAGAAAAGATTATTCTATTAATAGTCAACCGCTTGTGTAAGAACATGTCCCCTGAAGAAAACGATGGACCGGACGCTCTGGTCACCAGGGAAGACGAAAAGCCGCTGGACATGGACATCCCAGCCATTGACAATAGACTGGAGACGCTTATAAAGAATGATACTGTAAGACGCCAGCATGCCGCATGGCGACGATACTCGATAGCTGCTGTATTTGCAGCCCTGTCCGTTGGGATTTGGCTCGGATACAGTCGGCAAAGAACTGCACAAGACAAGAACGCAGATAAATACCTTGCCGGCATCATACCCGAAGGTGAGGTGACGGGAACGCAGTCCTATCTTACTTTTTCCAACAGAGATTCGGTGCTGTTGGATACATTGTCCGTTGGCCATACCATCCAAAGAGACGGTTGTAACATTCAAAAAAAGGATCATAATACCATTATCTACATGGGTCCGCCGGCAATCATCAATAATAATACAGCCACGGGATGCAGCCGGCACATGGTTTCTGTACCTTATGGACATTCCTGGCATATAATCTTATCAGATGGTTCCGCCGTATATCTCTGTCCGGGATCGAGGCTTATATACGCAGTGAATGCTATAGACAAATATTCTCCAAGGGCTCTCGGACTACAAGGTGAAGCTTTTTTTGAAGTTAAGCATGACCCATACCACCCCGTTGCCGTGGAGACGAAGAAAGGTGTGATTTCCGTGCTGGGCACTCGTTTCGATCTCCGGGCATATCTCAGGGAGGATAGTTTACGTGCAACACTACTCAACGGCTCTATACTGTTAAAATATAATGGGGATACGTTGAAGATGGACCCCGGAGAAGAAGTCTATGTGGGCAAAAAAATACAAAAGGGATATATTATAGATTCGACTGTATCTACCGGATGGCGAAAGTCATTCTTTGATTGCAACAATAGGAATATGCTGCAAATTATACGAGAGATGGAGGACTGGTATGGTTTGAGGGGGCATCGTTTTAAAAATGTCGATTCACTCACGCCGGGCTTCCTCGGTGGAGGGCATATTCCAAAGTACTCGTCATTGCCGCCACTCATTAACCATATGAAGGAGATGGCCCCCGACTTAAGCATTACGCTGGATGGTACAATGATAGTCATTCGCCCAAATAATACAACAACATGAGGCGCCAGGTCCTTTTTATGCTGATGATCGTCCTCTTCTTGGTAGCCAATGGAAAGGTAAATGCGCAAAAGTTGTATGTCTCCGGCGGTAAAATGTCCGTTCAGAAATTGATAGATGCAATAGAGCTGCAAACGGGTTTTAGAGTATCTTTTCAACGTGAAACGCTTGATCTTCGTCAGATAATAAAGATGAGCAAAGGAAAATTTTCTGTTAGGCAAATCCTCGATCAGTTAACCGGTATGAAATTGGAATATGCCGTTACCCCAAGCGCTATTTTGATCCGGCGTAAACCCGACCATCCTGTATGTAACAACGCCCATTCCATAAAAATTACCGTTACCGATGAATATAATATGCCGTTGCACCACGTAATAATATGGCAGCAAAGCGCCCATAAAAGTTTTAATACCGCTCATGATGGAACGCTCGTCGTGCATACTTCACGGTTTCCCGATACATTGTTGTGCAATGCTGTAGGAAGCCTGCCGGAAAGGATCATATTTTCAAGGGATGGGCCTATCCGTATATTGCTTCACACGGATAACCTGCTCGATGAAGCAATTGTAGCAGTGGGTACCACAGGAGCCAGATCGCGTTATATAGGAGGTGATACAGCCCGCATAGGCCGCCGGCAGCTGACGGGGCAGTCTATATCGGATGTCATGGGTGCGTTATCAGGCCGGGTGGCTGGAATGCTCGTCACTCCCACCAGCGGCGTACACGGAGCCCGCTACAATATTTCGCTGCGTGGCAGGTCCTCCATCTTTAATGGCAACGACCCCCTCATTGTAATAGATGGGGTACCGTTTGCAGCGGGCAACCAATCCATCAGCAACATCACCGGCGGCAATGCCGCAGGATCACTGAGCCCCTTATCCTTTCTGCAAAAAGACAATATAGAACGGGTCGAGATACTAAAGGATGCCGCTGCCACGGCAATGTACGGTTCCAAAGGAGGCAATGGTGTTATCCTTATCACCACCAGGCGTGCTATGCCAGGTAAACCGTCGCTGGATCTTAGCGTATCCAGCGGTATCTCGCAGGTGACCCGCCGGCTCCACCTGATGAATACAAGACAGTATGTCGACATGAGAAAGGAAGCATTGCGGAATGACGGTTTGACGCCCGACGCTATAAACGCACCCGACCTAACGATGTGGGACACCACGCATAGCACCGATTGGGGCAGGTATCTAGTCGGCGGCCTGGGACGTAGCACGAATGCACAGCTCTCATTTGTAGCAGGCGGCGAAAGAACGAACTTTTTCCTTGGACTCCATCATCTGCACGAGACGGATGTATTCCCCGCGCATGCTCCGTATGATCTTCAAACCATCACTGCCAATCTGCATCATAGTACCACTGATGGACGGCTGGAAATAAAAGTCAATAGTTTGTATGGATGGGATGTGAACCGGCAGTACACAATGGACATTACCTCTATGCAATTCCTTGCTCCTAATGCGCCTTCGTTGGGGTCGGAACAGGGAAATCTACTATTCCCGCTTAACGATGGTTACAAGGCCCGCAGCAGCAATCTCATGGCAGGCATTGACGCCATCTATCATATCACCGGTCATGTTTCTTTCAGGAGCAATATAGGTTACAGTGGGGTCACCGTTTGGGAGAATAGTCAGATCCCCGGGGTGAGTGTATATAACGCCTCTTCTAAATACAGCCGTTGCATCATCGACCCCCGGCTGGAATATCGGCTAAACGACCGGCACTGGGACATACGCTTATCAGGAGGCGCTTCATGGCAACGTGCGCATAATTCCATCGATAATAGCCCCGTGATCGGCAGCCAAAGCCAAACCACTTACGATCCATACATGGCTTTGTCGACCAGTCTCCATCTTACCTGGAAGGCGAGGATCTCCCTGGATCTCGCCAAGAGGAGCGATATCAGTAAGCGCTTTAAGAAGTATGGTAATTTCGGGTCGGTAGCGCTTGCATGGGTATTTTCGGAGGAAGAAGCTATCAAGCGGCTTTTCCCCTTGATCAGCCTTGGCAGGCTGAGAGCAGGCTATGGTGTAACGGGTAACGATCAGCTCGACAGCGGGTATGGCAACAATGCATTGCTCCCCTGGGGTGTTTGGGTGGCCGGCGGGGCTGCATGGGAGACGATCGTCAAACGGGACATATCCCTCGATCTCGGTTTGGTGCAAAACAGGCTTTTGGTGACAGCTACCTGGTACCATAACAATAGCCAAAACCAGTTGCTGCCCGATATGCTTTTTCCAGGCACAGGACCCATGACACTATACAACTGGCCCGTTATCGTGCGGAACAGCGGCTGGGAACTTCAGCTCACATCCAGGAACATCTACAACAAGAATTTTAAATGGACCACGAGCATCAATACCAGCCTGCCTGCGAACAAACTGGCGGCTTTTCCCGGTGTTGACAGCACTCCTTTCGGTTATAACCTGACGGTAGGTCAATCCTTAACCAGCCTTTGGGGATACAAGTATACCGGCCTAAATCCGCAAACAGGTGTCTTTCAGTTCCAGGACATGAACAAGGATGGAAGATTGACGTGGGCAGACCAGGAGATTGTTGGGAACCTGGACCCCCGCTGGTATGGAGGTATGGACAATACCATCTCCTGGCGTAACTGGCAGCTTTCGGCGTTACTGGAATGGCGGGTACAGCAGGGTATGAGCTACCAGGCAACATGGTTTAGGGATAATCCACCAGGCTCTATGCTGGCCGGCGTATACAGCAACCAGACCACCGACCTGCTGGACCGCTGGCGAAGGCCGGGCGATAAAGCCGACAATCAACAGCTGACGGCAAGGACCAATACCTCCGCGGGGAGGGCCTTCAACAAATACCTGTCCTCCAGCGCTCAGCTGGTGGATGCATCTTTTGTCCGGCTGCGCTCGATATCATTGTTCTACCAATTGCCGGTATCGGTGACACGCAAGATGCACCTCCGGGACTTGAAATTATCCCTGCAGGGAGAGAACCTGCTGACCCTGACGCCATACAAAGGTGGGGATCCCGAGATCCAGAATGTAATGATCCTGCCTGCAATGAAAATGGTCAGCGCGGGTATCGAAGTGAGGTTTTGACGTCCATTCCGAATGACAATGAAATCAATCGTTTTAGTCGCTTAAGAGCAAAATAGGTGTTTTAACGGTAGGTAATGATTTGAAAATGAAATATTTTGGTAATAGTAATTGTTAAACCTCCAATGAGAAATTTATGACTGAATCCAACTCTCTGGCTGAGCCTTCCGTAATAAAAATTAACCTAGGAGATAGTTTGCATGCTAAGGAATTTGATCCAGGCAGGCAGGAATTAATCCACCCTTTTGAATACGACAAAGCGAAAAAACTTATTACTCGGCGAATAGATGATGCAAAACAGAATGATTCTTCCAATATAAGAACGCATAAACATGAGGCCATTACTGTGCTTGGTACAAGGGGCAGTGGAAAGACGTCCTTTCTGCTGACCTTGAAAATGGCATTCGAGAAGGATAACTTGGATGTACAGGTTCTGAGAATAATCGATCCTACGCTTATTGAAGACAAGGGACATGTTTTCCTGACAATCATATCCTCGGTGGCTGAGGTAGTCGAAGAAGCTTTGGACAAACAGGAAACAAAGCCTCCCGAAACTATGAATACAAGAAAGGAATGGAGAGACAAAATGTTGATTCTAGCAGCCGGATTACCCGGATTGGACGGTATCGGTAATGACCATACGGATGGATGGAACGATCCTGAGTTTGTGATGGACAGTGGAATGAAGGCTGTAAAGGCAGCCAAAAATATGAGCGTCAATTTCGATGAATTCTTAAAGGTATCCCTTGGTATCCTTAGAAAGAAAGCTTTTCTATTGTTTTTTGATGACATCGATGTCAATGCAAAGAAGGGTATAGATGTACTGGAAACGATCCGGAAATACCTGGTTACAAGTCGAATGATTACTGTTGTCAGCGGCGATATCGGCTTGTACATGTTGGTTATAAGAAATAAAAAATGGGAGAACTTTGGCAAAGATTTACTGAAATGTGAGGGAGAGATTATGGAAAAAATGCCCTTTTTTAATGAAAAAGTAACTGAGCTGACAACTCAATACCTATTGAAAGTTATGCAGCCTGCCTATCGCGTCCATTTGACAACCTTATTGGAGAAAAGATATACCCAGTCTGTAAAGAGAATAAGGATTCTGTCAGAAAAAGAAGAAAAAGGAGAGGGGAAGGATATTGGGGTATATTACGATCAGATCTTTAATAAGATGGGCGTACGTAATGTGACGCAGTTGGAAGTGTATACTACGTTTATGCTAGGATTGCCTGTTCGTACACAAATACAATTTTTGCAGTTGAGTAAAGATCTGGATGAAGGTAGTGAGAAAAATACGGAAGTGTTTAGCGACGTGTTTATTGCAGATCTAACAGAAAAGAATGTGGATATAGCTTTGGCTAATCAGACACCCAAATACCTTTGTGCTGTTATACTTAGACTATTGCTGAACAAGCGTAAGCTGCTTGATCTTTACCAACTGCAGCCGACTACTACAGATTCGAGTCTGAATGGATCGATGATGGCATTGTGGATACTTTTTGGTTGGTACACAAATAGAAAGAATTCATTTTTAGTCTTCGATTATTTTATAAAAATAGCATATATAAGAAATTTGTTGACATTAATACCCTACCGGGACACGGTTGGCAATCAAAAACTCTCCGATATGCCGGATATCGAAGACTTTTGTGAGGTAGGCGATGTATTCAACGACGGGGTGCTTCGGGATGTCGCCAGCGCTATGCAATCCTATTTGTTGGGTGCACTGGAACGCAAAGGAAATGTCGAATCGGTTTCTCCTTATTTTACACGGTTATACAGCTTAAAATCAGTGTCGAAAAGCCGCCGGAATGACACGATTGATGTAGTATTCAATAATAGCTCAAAATCCAGCTGCATCTTTGCGTTTATCCCTTGCTACAGTAGTACGTATGCGAATAAGAATGAATCCAAGGTTATGTATTCCATCTATGTTCTGATTGCGACCATCGGCGAGCTGATAAAGAGACACGAGACGGTGAACCTCAGTAAGCAGGAAATGGGTAATGCCCTGAAACAGCTATCTCAATTTCGCAGCTACATTATTCCGGACTTCAAGGATAGCAGAAGCGGAGTCACACAGGAGGATGGAAGCAATAATGAGCAACCTGAAGATTTACCGGACGCAGTGTCGAATGGTATGGATAATACGGATAAAGGTCTTGCAGAGCTTGTTCATTCCTGGATCGAAGCAAAACCAAAGATTGCGGTCTCTACACATTTACTGGGTAAAATAATGACCCGCTTTGTTTATGCTATGAACAATATCGCAAGCTCCTACAACCAGGATAAGAGTATCAAGTTAGGTGAGCTTTTCTACTATCAGGTGACGTCTTTTATGAATGCAGTATTGGTGGAGGATGTTACAGAAAATGGCGACATGACTTCACTAAACATCAATAACACCCGTTTGAGCGATGTAATTTTTCATGGTAATCTCATCAAAGTCATCAGATGGGGAGGACTGGAGTTGAACAAGCTGAATTTGTCAAGATGGCTGCTGAGCTGCCCCCTCCTATATGGCTATATGAGATGGGTGCGAAGGAATGAGCGACACATGTCCATTCAGGAGGGCCTGACTGTTTTTTGCAAGGGATTTATTGACAACCGATGTTTTGATCTCTCTATTTCCAGAGAACTGGACGATGTTGGCATTGTCTCGACAAAAAGAACAACAGCAGGATCACCCGCTCTCCTGAATGATTATGACGAACTGATAAGGTATTTAAAGGATAAAAAGGTGCCCAAAGGCTGGTTTACTTACCGAAATGCCCCGGAGATTATGAACAAATGGGATAATAATATTATCCAGAGGGAGTCCGTTGTTTTTGGTACAGGAGATGCGGCTGTAAAAAGGATCGCTAAATTCAGGGAATATTTCAGATATAATCGGGACAAATGGAAATAGCCTCTTATGTGAAGTTTATCCTTATCGATGAGACTTCATTGCAACAATATTTGCAAGGCGAGTTTCCTGACATCGAAGAGATAAAAAGACGATTGTTCCTCAAGGGAAGGGAACGTAACCGGCATATGCCTGACCAGTATTATAGGGCTGAAGCCGAACATTCACTTGGCTCATTCTCCTCTTTGACTGACCTCTTGACAGCAGGAGTCAGCCGTCTTGCCGGGCCATTGTTAGCGTTTGACCGGAATAGAATCTACATAGGTCATTCATGCCAAAACGAGTGGCAGGAACTGATCACTTATATTACGCCCCTTTTTTTGCAGACGGCCTTTCTTTGTGAACGTGCGCCATTCTACCGGAATAGCGATAACCTGCACGCTTATTTTCGAGACTACCTGTTACCCAATACCCGGTTTACAGCTCTTCCTAGTTCAAGGGTACTACAATTAGATGAGCTGGTGGCAGCAAACAAGGGACTGCACGACCTTCACATGCATTTGAATGGGGCTATGGAGACCGATGTAGTATGGCAGGATTTTCTGCGGGCCCCTGCAGCTATCTATAAAGATCTTCAGGATGCTTACAGGAAGCCAAAAGCGCGCGAACAGCTGCTGCAGGAATCTCCTTTATTGACGCCTCGCAAATTTGTATCGTTACTGAGGGTGGCGAGAAGGTTGCGACGATATTTTTATGATTATTTATATGATCCTGAAAGTCTCCCTTCCGAAGGTAAGAATGACCTGCTCTGCCGGCTGATAGACCTGGACAATGATGAACGCACAGGTAGCTATGAGCATGAATTCTGTACGCTTCTGCCGGCTGACAGCGACTACCCGTATATGCTGTCTGTCGAAGCTTTGATGTATGTCCTTATACTGATGGAGATCCGGAAGCGTCCCAACGAGGCACTGGCAGGTTTTTTTCATTTTTATCTACTGATCCTGGGGCTTAGTCACCGTCTGCTGGTTCAGCAGGTGCATCAGAAAGGATTCGAACAGTTTCAAAAGCATACGCTCAACGGCCTAAGAGAGAACAGCGAACGAAAATACCGAAAACGGTACCTGCAAATGCATGGTAACGATGCACGTAACCTCCGGTTCCTAGAAGGACGTTTTTCTCCAAAAGACAAGGAAGGCAAGATGGTGGATTTTATCGCCAATATCAATAAAGGATGGATCGAGATGAAAAAAGAGGTCGCGCTCCTGGACCCAGGTGGCTCCCCTCCTTTTCTGGACCCTGATTTAAGACTGGTAGCCCATTTTATCAAGGAAGCCGATAGAAAGCCGGACAGCCAGATCAGACATAAGAAGCTGCGATATGATATTTGGAAAAAATCCCGCGTTTTGGCGGATCTGTTAACACGGCATCCACGGTATCGACAAAATGTAGTTGCGGGTGATGCGGCTGCTAGTGAGTTCGATGCTCCGCCGGAGGTTTTTGCACCTGCTTTCCGTCATTTACGCAGGAAAGATATCCGGCATTTTACTTATCATGCCGGTGAGGATTTCTATCACGTACTTTGCGGTCTACGAGCGATCTATGAAGCTATTGTATTTTGCGGACTGAAGTCGGGAGACAGAATTGGCCATGCCACTGCAACAGGTATTTCCGTCAGCAGATGGCATGCCGAAGTCGGCGACAGTATTCCAATGCCAAAGGGAGAGTATCTTGACAGCCTTTTGTTTGCCTATCATCTCATTCTTACATGTGAGATTCCCTCTTTAATGCATCGTATCCCTGCGTTATCCGACAAAGTAGAGCGTTTATGTATGGAGATATATAATGAAAATTATACCCTTTCTATCCTTGAAAAGGCCTGGCTGATGCGGCAGCTATGTCCGGTTCACACTTTCCGCTGCCACCGGGCAGATGCTTCCCTACTAAGTGTTTTTAATGATGAAGAATGGGAATTCGTTACAGACAGCGGACTGGTTAATGACAGAAAGACCATGGAGAAAGACAGGTCCTGGCAGGCCCTGTATGCCTACCATAATCACGACTATCGAAAAGCTTATGAATCAATGATCAGGGTAAGTCTCTTTGAGATATTTTCCCCGCAAGAGCTGGAAACCCTTCAACTGAGCTTGCTGGCTTATATGAACCAACATGAGATCATAATTGAAACATTGCCTACCAGTAATGTCCGTATAGGTTTTCACCGGGATTTCAGCAGTTACCATCTTTTGAACTGGACTGCCTGGCAAAAGGAAGGGAAAAGTATTCCTCCTATTGTAGTAGGGACGGACGATACCGGAATTTTTGCTACCAATATTTATAATGAATATGCCAATATATATTGCTGTCTGCTGAAGGAAAAGAAACTATCTCATTTGGAAGTTATGGCTATAATCCGTCAGATTGATGAGGATAGTCGTGTCTATCGATTTGAATGATTCGCCGAGTCGCCAGGTTTGCTTAAGTTTGCCCTTTCAAATTGGACCCATCGCATGCTGGACACCGCAAAAGCCGAACAATACCTCTCCGAGCTGGAAATGATCCGCAGGTCGGGCGTCACCCTGCCCCAGCGGATGATTGCCCTTGCCAAGGTTTTCGACAGGCTGGTGAAATCCATCACTGCGGACGAAAAGATGGTGTTCCGGAATTTTTACGCCCGCTTCCGCTATCTGCTGGCCACCCTGCCCATGCGGGATGTCGAGCAACGTAACCTGGAGAATTTTCGCCGGCTGGTGAATGAAGGGGATGCCGATAAAATAAATGAAAAGGCGTTCGAGCAGGGTGTTATGCTGCTGAAGAATCTTGCTTCAGGTTGGAAGGCGCCCAGGGACCCCGGCTTTAGGGAAGGACATTTTACCCGGCTCTATCCCAAAAGGAACTATAACAAGCTCACGGACCTCAGGCTGCTGTGTTCATCCTGGACGGAGATGCGGTCTGTGGACGGCCGGTCGTGGTTTACGCTCCACGCCTACGATCTGAAAGACCTGGAAGAAGAGGTACAGATCCACGTCCGGAAAGAAGAGCATTATGATTACACCAATATCCGCAGCTGGCTAAAGGAAGATGCGATCCTGCATGTGCAGCATATCCGCAGCATCGGTCACAACGAATACGATACCACCTTCGACACCCTGATCACGCTTGAGCCGGATTATCTGACGGATGCCACCGACATAGGCGAATGCTATACCTTCCAGGGCGCCAATAGCGATCTGTTCTTTCTGAACCGCCTGATCAGCGATCTGACAGGATCGGCAGCTTTAAAAGGCAGCATCATCGGTTACTACCTGGACGAGCTGGTGCGTGACCCCGGTCAGGACAAGAATACCATTTTCAGGGCCGCGGTCCGGCAAAACGCCATGAAGGCCGCTCACCTGGGAAGAAAAGAAATGCTGGCCATCCACCGGAGCATCCACACCGAACATTTACCCAACATCGAAGAGCTGGTGCGCCGCGAACGTAAAAAAGACATCTGGATAGAGCCTACTTATTTTTCCACCGATTACGGGCTTCAGGGCCGTCTCGATCTGCTTTGTAAGAATGGAGAAACGCAGGATATCATCGAACTGAAGAGTGGCAGCCATCCTCTGCCCAACCCCACTCGCCTGGCCTTCCCCAATCACAAGATGCAGGTGGTATGCTACGACATGATGCTGGAAAGCACCTATGGAAAAGACAGAAGGGGCTTTAACGCCGTATTTTATTCCAAATGCCCCGATTCTCCCTATCGCAACCTCGTGAGCGAGCACATGGAAAAAAGAGAGGTGCTGCAGATAAGGAATGAGATCGTCGAACACATCTATCAATTGGCCGGCAGGGATTTCTCCGTGCTGCACCGGATCAAAGATCAGCATGTGAACGGGCTTGCTAAATTTAAAGAGACGGCCCTTGCACAATTCAGGTTATTTTATCAGCCGGGAAGGATCGCCACGGAATATTACGAAGAAATGATGTCTTTTCTGCTCCGGGAGTTTATCAATACCAAGGTAGGAGGGCAGCTAAAAGAAGAGGAGGAAGATCAGCCGAATGGCTTCGCCGGGCTATGGCTGGATACGCCTCAGCGCAAGGAAGACGACTTCCGGGTGATCTATGACCTCGAGACCGTAGAGATAAGGGAAGGGTTGGGATATATACGGCTTCGGTTCACCCGGGTGATGGATCATGCTTTTAGAAAAGGCGACCTCGTGGTCCTGTATCCGAAAATTAAGGGCGAGTATGAGGTATTGCATCATCATATTTTAAAAGGCAGCCTGGATGAGATCCACCAGGACAGTCTCGTGGTGTGTCTCAACAACAAACAGACCGATTATAACTTTATCAAATCCTATAGCCACTGGGCAATAGAACCCGACATCTTCGAAAGAAATTATTGGAGCGCCATCTCCTGTCTTTTTAATGTGCTGGCCGCTACGCCCCGGAAAAAGAAACTGCTGTTTGGGCATGAGCAGCCCGTGTTCGTGAGGGAGCATACCTATGTCAATGAAGCGTTGACACCCATCCAACGGGGCGCCGTCCAGCAGGCCCTGGATGCCCGGGATTATTATTTGCTGCAAGGCCCGCCCGGTACAGGTAAGACCAGCACATTCCTGGTGAATTATGTTATGGAAGCGCTCAGGATACAGCCACGGCCCATCGTCGTCCTCGCGTTTACCAACAAGGCCGTGGACAAGATCTGCGAACATTTTCGCCGACCCCGTCAGGGAGCGCCGGTATCCTATCTCCGTCTTGGCAGCCGGACTACGGAAGATGCGTTTCTTTTCTCACGGCAGATACAGGGCGACGACCCCGATGGCTGGCGGAAGGTCATCGACGGGCATCGCGTGTTTGTCAGCACCGTGAACACCTTCCATAATAACTGGCAATTGCTGCGGCAGTTTATCCCTTTCAGCGAAGTCATCGTCGATGAAGCGTCGCAGCTGACCGAGGCCGTGCTTAGCAGCGTACTGACCTTGTTCGATAAGTTCATATTGATCGGGGATCACAAACAGCTGCCGGCCGTCATCACCCAGGATGACCGTCTTTGCCGTATCGACAGCAACTATTTGAATCAGCTGGGGATCCGCGATTTCCGCATATCGCTGTTTGAAAGATTGATCAATAATGCCATCGGCAAACAATGGATGGATGCTTATGGACAGTTGCGGGATCATTACAGGATGCACCAGGACATCGCCGCGCTGATCATGCACCATTACAGGGTGGAGCTGAAGGCCGGTTCGCCTGTGCAGGAGAATCAGGGGCCTGTGTATACGTTGCCTTCCGGCCATTTCTTGCAGGCGTTGGCGCAACATCGAGTAGTGTTTATCGAAACACCCGGGGGCGGCGGTCCAAAAAGAAATGAAAAAGAGGCGTTGATCGCGGCTACTATTGCCAACGAGCTGGTGGCCACAGGCGTGGCGGCACCCCGCGACATCGGGATCATTACCCCCTTTCGTGCACAGATAGCGGCGATCCGGGAGCATTTGAAGGATGGGCTGGCGGGTAATGAGGATCTTATCATCGATACGGTGGAACGCTACCAGGGTGACGAGCGAAGGATTATTATCTTCTCTACTACGATCAGCGATGCCCGGCAGATAAGGACGATCCAAAGTGTGGCCGAGGACGAGGTGTCGGTTACGGATAGGAAATTACTGGTAAGTATCTCACGGGCGGTGGATCAGCTGATCATACTGGGGAATAAGGCGGCGTTGGGGAGGGGGGAGATGTACAGGCAGTTGCTTGAAAGGGTTCCTTTTTCCGATCTTAGACCCGCAGGTCGTAAGCTGCTTTGATAAACAATAGCAAAACTGCGTATAATATGATATACATAAAAAGGGGGTTTTTTACTGTATAACATCAATGGAAGTGAAAGTACCGGATAAAATAGGGTGTTTTTCCCGTTGATTGAGGCAGCCGTATGAATTAGCTTTCCATCATGAAAACCTCAAATCTCTATCTGCTGAATTTTATATTATCGATGACCTGGCTGCAGGCGTCCTCCCAAATCAATGATAGCCGCATTACGCAAAAGGGTACGATCAATGTCGTCGAGATTGACCCCCGTCAATACGTCCTGATATCTTATAACAGGTATAGGACAAGAGAAAAGCTTGATACGATTTGGAGCTGGGAAAGTCGAAAGAACGTGCCGAACCAAAAGTATAATGCTTTGGACATAGCCGGACAAGTAAAGATCGAGTTTGAGAAAACAGGACTGATTCGTAATACGGATTTCTTTGGCAACGTAACTCTGGAAGCGGAGATATCCGGCTCGAAGGGGACGAGGCCCATCGAAGTCAACCCTTACTCGGAGATAGGCATAGCAAGAAAGGCCATCGGTATCAAGTCTGACCCACCCTATGAGGTGAGTAACAAGCTATTAAGCATGTTGGTGGAAATTTCGGAAGTGGGAGAAAAGAAGAATTTGCTGGAGACTGCCTATAGTTTTCGAACCCGAGAGGCTTTGAAACAATATGGTATTACGCTGGCTAATGTCATAGATGCATGTGATAAAAAGAACCCGAACGTTGACAGTATCAAAGACATTGCGCTCGATGCTTATGATGAACTTGCAAGTACTACATCATTATATTCGTATGGCGCTGATTCGATAGTGGACCAGATCAGGCATATTTTTATGAATAGCGCAACTCTAAAAGTAAGACTTGTCGGACTTAAGGCCTATACCTATACGCCACATATTATGTATATCAGGGACCCATTTATAAAAGCTTATCTGGAAGCCGCAGAATACTTACAGGACAAACTTCCATTGACGCTCGAATTTCTTAAATCTTTTGAGAAGGGAGGGCAGGAGGGGTTGAAGGCCTTCCTGTCCCTGACTAGTCTTAACCTGATCAAATATGTGGATATCAAGAATACACTTATCAAGTCCCAGGATACTTTATCGAGATTACATTTACCTACCATTGACTCCAAGATGATGGTCACGGATTCCATTCTGTTACTATACAAAGATCCAATATATAAAGCTATGAATGCATTATATTATCTGTCGAGACTACAAGGTTCAGAGATCGAGCGAATCGTTATTGGTTATACGAGGGACAAAGTAAAAAACAGAACTCCTCTGCAGGACTCAATATACTCTTTCAATTCCTCCATAGTGAAAAATGCGCAGCAGGCAATAGCCTTACTTATCAATACTTATAAGGATTCCTTAGCAATCCTGGTCGCCAGAAAGGCAGGGGAGCAGATCTATAAGAAATTGATAAAGGCATCCATTGACTTGGGAAAGAGTGGTGCGGCTGAAGGGGAAACATTGTCATTATACCTCACATGGATCCTTGACGGAAGTGACAGTTTGCAAAATTCTCCTCGGCTTGAAATTGGAAAGTATCAGCTGATTAATAGCGGTTGGGGGCTGGAAGTGGCAGATATGTTTGCATTGGTGAACAGAAGCCATCCTTCGAGGACTGTCGATCCAACTCATACATCGCCTTCAGTATTTAAGGGGACGGGTGGTGCGGTGCTAATGTGGACCTATTCGAAGGAAGACAAAGGATTGAATGTAAATGAAAATAAAAATGGATATTATACGCGAAGAAAAAATGTTTTTATGAATTTTTTACAACCGTCCTTCGGTATTAATGTATCCTATCTCGATTTCAATACTTCAAAAGATGTAGAAATAGGTACGGGCCTGCAATTGGGTTTATTCCACAACAAAGTCTATTTTGGTTATGGAGTTAACCTGAATTTATTGAGCCCCAAAGATGCGCCGTTCTATTTTTTCTTGGGGTTCAGCTTTGCAAAGCTTTCCGATCTTTTCAAGGATGCTGGAAAAGTAAGTTCATCCAATTAGCAGCAAAATGGCAGCACCGCTTTGGCGCCTTTGATCACAGGTTCGAAAGGACTGCTGTTCCAGAGGGTCAGGAGGTCGGGCGGCTGCACATCGTAATGACCATAGGGTTGACAATGCGCGGGATAAAAAAGAGTGATAATTAGGCCGATAGGGCCAACTGCACTTTTTCCACTACCTGGCTAACGGTAGGTAGTGTAAGTGTCTGAACATTCAACTCTTTGAGTTTTGTTGACAACAAATCAGGTACGGAAGAAAAACTTACCAGGATCACTTGTTGTGTTGGATCTTTTTTGACCAATCGGGCGATGGGCAACATAGTTGCGATTGGTAACTCGCCATACTCTCTTGCGCTTTTGCATTCTATAGCGATGCGTTTCCCCGTGTAAGGATCGACAACTAACACATCAATACCGTTGTCACCGAATGCATCCTCTACATGTATTCCTCTCAGCTTACTTAACTGCTCTATTAACTCCTGTAAGAATAAATGTTCATTAATATAAGTGGCTTGCTTAGGCATAATGCTAAATTTTAAAAGAGAATTCCCGATTATTCCCCACCCATAGTAGCTTGATCAGAAATAAAAGAATCAGTCCTATATAAGCCTCCAGGGTTGAAGATACAGTTTTTTTCAGATCCGAGGAAGATTCGACCTTATCCAATATGTTCCAATGTATTGCTAAAAAAGAAGCCAAAACCGAGCCAATTGGCACAAGGAAGAGTTTTTCCCGTTGATCTTCAAAAATTTGCTTAAGATATTTTTTTCTGGTCTGGAAAACGCCGGGTAAAGGAATATTTTGCACCCGGATTGTCGCTTGCGGGTTCAACCATTTGATCTTCTTTTTGTCCAGCATCTTCGTGATGATCTTAAAATAACTGTTGATAATATTTTTCAAGTTGTTTATGTCTTGCCGATTAACAGTCTCTACATAGACTTTTAGCCAGGTCCCCTCTCTATTATAAACCAGGAATAGTGAGTCGTGAGTATGGTGGCCTGCACAAAAACCTTCTTCTTTTATGAGGCCGGACAATTGATATTTACTCCTGGCATAGGCTTCTGCCAGTCGGTTGCCATAATATTCTTTGAAAGACCCAATAATCTTTGCAGCGTTATAGTCTTTCAACTCGACTTTGAATTCTCCATCCATGGATAAGGCTTTGCCACTAAAGTACCATTTCTTTAGTCACACTTTATGGGAAAATGTCCAATGAACTAATCGCAACCGTACGTGCAGTAATGCAACGATCCTCGCTTCCCGCTTGTCAGAATAGCATGAAAAAGCCTATCCACCATGCCGTTTGCTTAGCGGCGATAACTCTCATTGCCATCAGCTGTAGCAAGACAGGGAATACCGCCATCAACTTTCATAGAGATGCGTCCATCATGGGCAAATGGCGTCTGGTGTCTGACTCTTCCTGGCAGGGTATCGGTCCCTATGTAGACCTTAGTGTCAACGCTGGCACGACAGACGATTACTGGGATTTCAGGTTGGATGGGCGTGTATATGTACAGGAAGGTTCTAAGAAGGATACGCTGACCTATCATGTCAATTCCGGCACTTCCATTACGATACAACATTTCGGATGGATCCTGAATGGACAACAATCCGCCAGCTTTATCCGTGTGCTCACAAAACATGAGGCCATCATTGAGTCGAATCCCCTGCAGGCCCCCGGAGGAGTAAATTTTAGAAAATTATACCTGAGCAGATAGGGCCTTACTTTTCCGAAAGAACAGGATGTTACTTCTCCGCAAAATACTGATGAAAATACGGTATCGTCTCGATGCCTTTATAAAAATTCGCGAGATCGAACTTCTCATTCGGCGAATGAAGGTTGTCGCTGTCCAGCCCAAAACCCATAAAGACGATCTTTACACCCAGCTCCTTTTCGAAGAGTGAGCAAATGGGAATGCTGCCACCGCCCCGCACGGGAACGGGATCTTTACCGAATGTAGCCTTGATAGCTTTGGCCGCGGATTGATAGGCTTTGCTGTCGATGGGTGTCATGTATGGTTCTCCACCATGATGCTCTTCCGCCTTGACGGTTACGCCGGGAGGCGCTATTTGTTTAAAATAGTTTAATAGCTTTTCGGTGATCTTGGCCGCGGATTGGTTGGGGACGAGCCGGGCGGAGATCTTGGCGTATGCCTTGGACGGCAGCACCGTCTTGGCGCCTTCGCCTGTATAACCACCCCAGATGCCATTCAGCTCCAGCGTAGGCCGAATACCCGTACGCTCATTGGTAGTAAAGCCTTTCTCGCCCCAAAGTTCCTGCACGCCAAGGTCTTTTTTATATTCTGCCTCATTGTAAGGTGCTGCTGCCATCAGCTTCCGTTCTCCCGGTGTGGCTTCCACGACGTCGTCATAAAAACCGGGGATAGTGATATGATTGTTCTCATCATGACAGGCTGCGATCATTTTTGCCAGCATTGTGATCGGGTTGGCGACTGCACCGCCGTATACGCCGCTGTGAAGATCGCGGTTAGGGCCGGTGACCTCCACCTCTATATAGGAGAGACCCCGCACGCCGATGTCGATGGACGGATCCTCCAGGCTGAGCATAGCCGTATCGCTGATAAGGATGACGTCGCACTTCAACAGGTCTTTATGGGAGCTGACGAATTTGGCGAGGTTGGGACTGCCGATCTCTTCTTCTCCTTCAATGATGAATTTGATATTGGTAAGCAGCGTACCCGTAGCCACCATCGTTTCAAATGCCTTTACGTGCATAAAGAACTGCCCCTTATCGTCTGCTGAACCACGGGCGTAGATCTTTCCCTCCTTGATCACGGGGTCGAAAGGACCGCTGTGCCAGAGCTCCAGGGGGTCGGGCGGCTGCACGTCGTAATGACCATAGACAAGGACAGTAGACAGTGAAGGATCGATGATCTTTTCACCATAAACGACAGGGTGACCATCGGTGGGATAGATGGCCGCCTCGTCCACACCGGCTGCCAGCAGAGACTGTTTCACCGCCTCCGCGCATTTGGCCATGTCCGGCTTGTGCTCGCTGCGGGCGCTGACGGAAGGTATGCGAAGAAGGTCCAGTAATTCTTCGAGAAAGCGTTGTTTATTTTTTTCCTGGTAGTCTTTCCAAGCTGTCATGATCATATGATTTTTGGAAAGGCAAATATAGGGGTTTTGAAGCTGAGCCGCCGGCAAGGCGGTACATGAATTCCAGGAAGAAGAGAGAACAGGAGAACTCCAGTATCACCAGGAATACCTGGTAACGCATGACAATGGCGGCGGCGGTAAGACTAAAACCCAGGTCGCACAGCCAGAGGAAGATGATGGCCAGCAGACAGTAATTGTACGGCTGCCCGATGCGACTCCAGCCTTTATTGAACAGGAACCCCAGCAGGCTAAGGATAAAGCATAAATGTATCAACCCGAAAAGGAGCGGGTAAATGGAGGTGATCCGCAGCCGCAAGTTGATATAGGCCGGTTTGACCATAAGGGTAGTGAGCCCAAACCACCGGGTCGCCTCGGGACCCAGCTCATCCGGCCGGAGAAAGAAGGGCGTGATGGTCATATAGATCTCCAGAGGAGGCAGGGCGTAACGTTGCAGGTTTGGTCGCAAAAACCACCGGGCAAATGCCTGGGGATATTTCCGGATGAGATATGACCCATAATCCTGGCAGAGAGGCGCCATCCGGGACCATTTTTGAAAGTTGATGAATGTGGTATCCCGGCCATATTGCCGGTACATATAAGACATCAGCGGTCCGCCAAACATATAAGGGCTGCCATGAAAGACATCGGGCGCCATCAGGTCGCCGGGGTCGTGGCTGACGGCGAAATAGTATCTGACCACCTTATCCATGGCCTGAAATCTCACAGGCACTGTGTCTGCCCTGTCAGGACGCACATGCGCATACATATACAACGCATCATTGGCCAGCTTCCACCCTCCAAAAGGAGAGAATTGCCGCACGCCACAATATGCTTCCATCCGGTGACTGGTGTATGTCACAAAACCCACCACCATCGCCACCGGCAAAACAATGCCCGCCAGTTTCAGCCTGATGCTTTGACGGCTGAGGATAAACGCCAGGGCTGCTACGACAGGATAGTACAATGCGTTGTAGCGCACAGAGAATGTAATGAACAAAAGCAATGCATGCGTAAAGATCATATAAGGCCGCGGCCGATAGATGATCCATAACAATTGCACGATCCAAAGAATGCTCAGCCCGTTGAAGAGCGCATCCGCCATGATGAGGTTGCCTGTATACAGCAACAGCGGATTGGCAAAAAAGAAGACAAAAAGCACATTGGAGGTCAGGGTGCCCAGCCGGAAAAAAAACCTCATGGTAAAGAACAGCACCAACAGCGACAGCTCCAGGAAAAGATATTGCAAACACACCAGCACCAGCGGGGAATGGGTAAAGAGCCCCACGAGTTGCAGGAATTTGGAATAACCGATGGGCCAGGCATTGACATCCGCATTCGTAGCCGCCGCACGGATATAATAATAGGAGTCCATCACGAGGTTGGGGTAGGGGTAGATGATCTTGAACAGGGTTAGCATCAGGAGGCTGACGGCCAGGGCGCTGAAGAGATAGATCCTATTGGACTTATTAAGTTGCATAATGAGTGTGCATACGAAAATATATTCCCGAAATGATCCGATCAGGATAAACGCTGGTCCCGAAAGGAATAAAAAACGATGCGACATTATTGAAATTTATATATGTTAGAGGCACTAGTACTTTACTCTTGCCCAGGTGTTTTAAAAGTTCCCTTCACGCAATCCCATCGCGCTTTCTATGAAATACCTTATTATTTTCCTTCTCTCTCCTATGTAAATCCTTTGACAATTAATTTATGGACAGGACGGTATTGGAGCTCCGGCATATACGGTTTGGGTTCAACGGCTGCAAGTCCTTGCTGGACGATGTTACGCTCACCTTGGACAAGGGAAAAATATGCACCCTGATGGGCGGAAATGGATCGGGCAAAACCACTCTGCTCAATATTATTTCCGGTTTTTTAAAACCGAAAGCAGGAAGCGAGATCATTTTATATCCTCTGAGATCAGGCACAGGGGAAAAGATAAGGTTGACAGAATTGCAGCCTTATAACATCAGCCGGGCGGGCGTCGGCAGAACTTTTCAGGATTTGCGGATCATTTCCCGCGCATCTGTCAATGAAAATGTCCTGCTCGCCATGAAAGGCAATCCCGGCGATAATTGGCTGAATGCATTGTTGCCATCCCTGCTTTATCGTAAGGCGGGTAAACGGTTGCAAATGCGGGCCGATGATATCCTGTCGAGATGCAATCTTGCCGGGCTGCGCAACAGGCTGGCCGGTGAGCTTTCTTACGGTCAGCAAAAGCTTTTGACCCTGGCTTGCTGTATGGCCGGCGATGCTGAATTGATGTTGCTGGATGAGCCGGTGGCCGGCATCAGCCCGGTTATCAAAGAGCATATCGCCTCTCTGTTAATAGAATTGAAAAAAGAACATAGAACGATCTTGCTGATCGAACATAACACCGACTTTATCCAGGAAGTGACGGATCATTATATTTTTCTGAACAATGGCGTATTGAGTAATTATAATTCATTCCAGGACATGAGGTCAAATCCGAAAGTAAGGGGATCATATATGTAATGCTGAAGGTGGAGCACATATCGGCGGGCTACGGAAAAAAGCAAGTGCTTTTTGATGTTTCCCTCGAAGTATTTCGGGGCGAGATCGTCTTGCTGGCCGGGTCCAACGGATCGGGGAAATCCACTTTGCTAAAAGCTATATACGGATTGCTGCCATTGATGGGCATGGGAAATATCCTATTCAATGGCAAATGTCTGACCAGGACCGCGCCCTACCGCCGGATCAGGGAAGGACTGGTGTACGTGCCGCAAAGGAATAATTGTTTCCATCACCTTACGGTGAAGGAAAATCTTGAAGTGTCAGCGCTCCATTTTAGGAACAGGTCTTTGCTAAAAAGACGGGTAGAGGGAGCGCTGGATATATTGCCCCAGCTGGGGGCATTACAATCCCGGAAGCCGTTTGATCTCAGCGGCGGAGAAAGACAGCAGCTGTCACTGGGCATGGCGCTGGTGCAAAGGCCGGGATTGATCATGCTGGATGAGCCAGGTGCCGGGCTCGCCCCTTATATATGGCAGCAAAATCTTTCGATCATAAAGAACCTGAACAGATCGGGTATTGCTTTTCTGATCGTAGAACATAAATTAAAAGAATCTTATGCTATTGCCGATAAGATCATCACCCTAAGGCTCGGAAAGATCTTTTCCAGTACGGAGGTGGACGACAATTTTCATATCGATGCTTTACAAACAGCATTTATCTGACTTGAAAAATATAAAAAATGAAAAGAATAAATATCCTGCCGGCATTGCTGCTCCTGCTTCTTGCATTTGCCGTATGTAATTCCTGTAACCTGCGGGGGAACTCCACCGCTGATGGGATACAGCTTGGATTATTATCGGTGTTCAGCGGGGATGGAGCGAATTATGGTGAGGCGGCAAGGACCGGTGTCGACCTGGCTTTGGAGGAAATAAACGCAGGTGGCGGGATCAACGGCAAAAAGATCACCATGATCTATGAAGACGACCGGGGCGAAACAAAGGATGCTGTATCGGGCTTCCAGAAACTCGCTTCCGTAGACAAGGTCCCTGTTGTCATCGGTCCTTTTTATTCGGGACAGGTGCTGGCATGCGCACCGGAAGCGGATAGATCAGGCACCGTCTTAATGACAGGCAGCGGGACCAGCGACAATATTATGAAGGCAGGGGAGTACGTGTTCAGGACATGTCCCACCAACGAAGATCAAGGCAGGACCATTGCCCGGTTCTGTATGGACAGTCTGAAAAAAAAGACGGCATTTATTATATACAGGAATGCGGATTATGGACTGACGCTTAAAGACCGGTTCAAAGAACAATATATCCACGACGGCGGATCGGTACTGGGAGAGATCGCTATCGATGCGGATGCAAAGGATGCGCGGCCACAGCTGATCAAAGCAAAGGAATCTGCCGCCGAAGTAGTATTCATACCTGTCCATTATCCTGAAGGAGGTGTTATCCTGAAACAGGCAAAGGAGCTGGGGTTGAATGCTTTGTTTATCGGAGGCGATGGCGGCTTCGATCCGGCATTGATAAATATTGCGGGTAATGCAGCTGACGGATCATACTGGGCGACCATCGGCTGGGGCGGGCAGGGGACCGTCGCGATCACGGCTCAATTCAAGGCGGCCTATAAAAAGAAATATAATAAGGATGCCGGTGTTTATTCGGGATTGTATTACGATGCGATGATGGTGGTGGCGGCTGCGCTAAAGAATGTCAGCGGGGATATTACAGGCGCTTCTGTCAAAGAGGCGTTGTTGAAGATCAGGGATTATAGAGGTCCGACGGGCGCCATAACATTTAATAAGGATGGCGATGTTGAAAAGCCGTTCTCGATCTTTCTGGTAAACGGAGGAGCATTTCAACCTGTAAATTATTAAACCATGCAAGTCAAAATAGGAAAGCAAGATAAAAAAGACAATAAGTCAGTCAGAAAGGATAATGAAGCGGCATTTAAAATTGATATGGATCGTGAAAAGTCCGGAAAAGAAAAAAAGAGAAGGCGACCCGAGGCGGCCAGGGAGCTGTAGGGGGTCCTGTTTAATCGTTCAATTATGAAAAAACGTAAAATAAAGGTATTATCAATTGCGGGTGTCAGCATTGGAGCTATGTCGGTGGTTGCATTTAATTACGAAGGTGCGATCAACGGGATAAAGAAATTTGCAACCGACCTGCGGCCTTGTTTTACCCTCAGCGGAATGATAGCGATGGGTACTTTGACTGGCCTTTTGACCTACATCGGGATAAGCATATTTAAAGGAATGGTTAGGTCGGAGATCCGGGGACAGGAGTTCCAAAAAGGATATCTTAAAGGGAAAAAAGATGCGGATTCAGAAAAATACCTGGAAGGTTTTAACAAGGGAAAGGAAGAAGGGAAACTGCATAATGATAAGGAAGAGAACTTAATGATAAAAGCCGTCCAGGAGTTCAAGACAGGAATGGAGGAAAGGAAAATAGGTGTTTATGCCCCCGAAGTGTTGGAAGAGACCGACCGGCAATTACGGTCATACCTGGATTTTCTGGATCCGGCGTTGCCTAAAACGGGAGACCCTGAAAAACGGGACTTGTGGAATAAATTAGCGATTTCCTTGCTTGTTAATTACCTGGATGTTATAGCACGCGTTCGTTCCGGCGAAGACCATTTAAAGTAATTAAAATATGAGTACTTCTAACAGACATCTTCTTGCAGCCAATTATGTGACCTATGCAGAATGCACGGTCAGGATGTTCCGCGTCATCGATGAGTATTTAAAAAACAGGAAGTCGAATGAGAAAATTACAATTTACACCTGCTTTAACTCCCCCATAGAAAAATGGTTCAATGTTTCGGCTATTTCCCGCCTCGATCTGTATTGCTGTCCAGATTGGTGGAGCAACGAGGAAAAGACCGGTTATATCGACAAGATCGCAAATATGGCAATGGACAAGAATGTTGAGGTCAAGATCTGCCGGCTTGTGGGGGTAGATGTGGCATCTATGAAACAACGCGACATCGAACAGATTGGCATTTACTATGAAGGAAGATATCCCAAACGCATCGACCTGAACGATCTCAATAATTACCGGGATGGCGAAGTTTATAAATACAAGGGAGTAGAGCTTTTACTGCAACCCAGCGCGGAAGACATCGTTGAATTGGAAAAAATATTCCTGCTGGGAAAATTGCCGGAAGGAAATATGCCCAATAACTGGAAAAAAATGATCCGCTGCTTCGAAAACGATTATCATTCACCCGTCGATAAGAAGTTAAAAAGCATCAATGAATATAAGGACGGCGTTTACTATAGATATGTCGATAAGGACAAGATCAACGGATTGTTGAGCAAGGACGACTTGTTTATCGTAAAAGTAAGGTCTTGCGCATCGACAGACCCCGCTGAACAGGGTGTGCCGTTTGGAATGTACTACAACGAAAATTCTAAAATGGACACCAGCGGTATTAAATTATTGGACCAGGATGAAATTATCAACACATCCAGGTCGTTTGAGAAAATCTGGGAAAATGGATACGCTAAACTCAAAGACCTCCTTGAGACAAAGTAGCTTGCTGCTATTCCCTCCTAACTGGAGCGCCTGCGTCTCGGGACCTCATCTGGCCTTGCCGCTGATAGCGGGGGCATTAAAAAGGGAGCATATCGACGTGTCCGTATACGACCTTTCGGAGGAATTTTACAGGCTATACGGTCATCAGCCGGACAATGCAGCCATCAGAAAAGCCTGCGATGATGAGGACATCGGAATATTAGACGACCTCTACTTCAAATGGGAGGACAGTTTTTTACCGCTGGCAAAGAAGCACGGGCAAGCGTTCGGCTTATTATCCGGTTTCAACGGCGGCAACTATAACGGCGAGGATATCGATGACCTGGTACAACGGATCGAAAAAGGAACGGTCTATTCCGAATATTTTGATAGTATCGTAAGAAAAAAGGTCGTCGAACACGACCCGGGTCTTGTGGGCATCAGCATCTCCTCCTATAACCAGATATTTTCTGCCGTCGAGCTGATATTAAGGGTCAGGGAATGGCTCCCCAAATGCAAAATAGTTTTAGGGGGAAATATCCTTACAAGGTTAAGAGACAGCCGGAGCTTTGGACAATTGGAAAAATTGGTAGACCGCATGATCATTTACCAGGGCGATGCAGCTATCATAGCATACTACAAGGCTGTTTTTTCCGGCATCGACAGCGATTGTAACTATGCCATGGAAAAGATAGATTATAATCACTGGCCCACACCCTATTTCAAAGGCTTGAATTACGGGAGTTATCCCGGCGGGGTCAATACACTGTCTTATGTGTCGGCCCGTGGCTGTTATTATGGCAAATGTTCTTTTTGCGCCATCCCGGCCGGATGGGCGAAGGGGGGATATGCGGGCTCTGCTCCCGGCATGTTTGCCGTTCAGCAGATAAAGCAAATGATTCAGGAGACAGGGCTTGCCAGGATCAAATTCGTCGACGAAGCGTTTATCCCATCCAAGTGCAGGGATATCCTGAGGACAAACGAACTATTGAACGTCAGCTTCGAATGGGAAGCATATGCGAGGGTGGAAACCGCATGGGAAAGCAGGGAGCTATTGTCGATAGCGTATGAGTCGGGTTGCAGACGGCTGTACTTCGGTCTGGAGATCGCTCCGGATGCGAACAGGAAGCCTTTGCTAAAGAACGACAAGGGAAATATCATGAAGATCATGGAACGTTGTAAGGAGACAGGTATCCTCGTACACCTGTTTTGCATGGTAGGACATCCCGGCACCTCTGTAACCGACGCCGAACTGACTGTCAAATTTTTAATAGACCATCAACATCTGATAGATACATCGGACCTGGTGGGGTTCAGATTGGACAGAGGCACGAGTGTAATAGGGGTTAAAAGAAAGGACATGCATTTTTCCGACCTTGCCATGAGCTACGATTATGAAGCGTCTTTCCCGGGAAACTTTAATTCACAGGAGGTGAATGAACTGGAATTCCAATGCCAGGAAATGATATGGGACACAGTGCCCAGGTTGTTGCATCCCCTTTATCGCATCGGTAATCGCTGGGGCAAGGGGATGGGGGAAAGGAATGGTATCGTATCTCTTTCTGAAGTTATTCAATGACGATGACGCAGGTTGTTTTGAATATTTTTATTTCAGCATCGTTGATCCTTCTGATCGCGAATTCTTTCTCTATTCTATATACTACGGTTAAATTTTTTCATCTAGCCCATGGAGCTGTTATTACCGCAGGGGCTTACTTTGTGTTTTATTTTTCAACCCGGTTGTCGATCCCTTTTTTGACGGCTGTTCCTTTGGCTATCTTATCTGGGGCCCTGTTGGGCGTTCTCTGTGAGGTGTTTGTTTACCGGCAGATGAGAAAAAAAAGGCGACCGGCATTAGCCTGCCTGATCGCGTCCCTCGGACTGTATGTCGTATTTCAAAATTGTATTTCGCTTTATTTTGGGAGCGATGCAAAAGTCTTCCGGTTCGGCCCGGTAGAAGCCGGGCACAAAGTCCTCGGGGCGCATATTACGACCACTCAATTGATCACCATTGAGGTATCTGTCCTTTTATTTTTTATGACCGGCCTTTTTTTGCGGCATACATCGGCAGGCAGGTCTATCCGGGCAATTGCATGCGATCAGGAGCTGGGCGAGATCTATGGGATCAATTCCAATAAAATTATAATAATCGTATTCGCCATCGGGTCGGCGATGGCCGCGACAGCAGGCATCCTGGCTGCCATCGATACCAATATGACGCCCGCTTTTGGGTTCGATCTCCTGCTCTATGGTGTCGTTGCAATGGTAGTAGGCGGAGTAGGCAGCACATGGAGCATAGTAGCAGGGGCGCTGCTTGTCTCCGCGTCCCGCAACTTCGCCGGATATTACATCGATACAAAATGGATGGATGCCGTCACCTATGTTGTCCTTATATTGTTCCTGATCTGGAAACCCCTGGGTTTCAGCGGTCACCGGCTGAAGAAGATAAACTTATAGCATGGAATATATCTTACATATACTTATATTCACCTGCTTTTATATTTTACTATCCCAAAGCCTTAATATTGCCGCCGGATACACCGGGTTGATCTCGCTTGCACATGCCGGGTTTTATGGGATAGGGGCCTATACCACAGCTATCCTGTCGACGAAGTGGGGACTTTCATTCTGGCTGAACCTCCCCCTGGCGATGCTTGTCAGCGGCGCCATTGCACTGCTGATCTCTTTGATCATCTTACGCACGGTAGAAGATTATTTTATCATTTGCACACTAGGGATCCAGGTGGTTATATTTTCAATTATGAATAACTGGACAGGTATGACGAATGGCCCATTGGGTATTCCAGGCATCCCCGGCATCAGGTTTTTGGGGATGGCCCTGGATACAAGGATCAAATTCCTCGCCCTGTTGCTTTTTTTTGTACTGGTTGTTTGGGGGATATTAAAGAATGTTTCGAGGTCCGGCTTTGGCAATACATTAAAAGCGATCGGCGAAGATGAGATCTATGTTCAGAGCATCGGAAAAAATGTACGGCAATACAGGGTCATCTCCTTCACCATCGGCGCTATCCTGGCCGCTATTCCCGGAGGACTGTATGCGCATTATGTCTCTTACATCGATCCGGCGAGCTTTACCGTAAGTGAATCCATTTTTATCCTTTCCATTGTCATTATAGGCGGACTGGAAAGCCTTGCGGGGAGCTGCCTCTCGTCGGTATTCCTGGTTATGTTACCCGAGGGGCTTCGGTTCCTGGGAATGAGCAATAATACCGCGGCCGGCGTCAGACAAATTATTTACGGCGCTATTTTAGTTCTCATCATGCTGAAAGGCAATAAAAGAATAAAGGGCTAGTCCTTCGGCCGGTCAATGGGATTAGGGGTCTTTCTTCTCAGGGGGTGGCGAATAAAAGTACTGTACGGTCAGGTCCTGAGGTAAAAAGTGGGTATATTCTTCCAGATTTTTTCTAAGCTGTGTCGCGGCCGAAGAATCCATGGCATAAAAGGACACGGCTCTTTTTTCGGTAGGGTCAGGATCAGGTATCTCCCATTGGCCCGTCCGGATCCAGTGGTCAGGCAGCGGCTTATCGTAAGTGTCGCTGATAATGGCTATCTGTGAGTTCTGTTCCCGGCTTAGCTCATGGATCAGTTCCGGGCTGAAAAAATTAGCCAGCCTGCTCCTGGCGATCTTTATGCTGGCAAGGCCCGACAGATCGAGATACCTTCCATCCGTCTCGAAAGATATCATGCCTACATCGTCGGATACGATACCATATCTGTAATAGTACCGGTGGGCGAATTGAGCGACGGGATATTTTATCCTGTAGGTCCCCAGGCTGCTGCGCTCCGATGCCCGGAAGGCGTACAGGTTGCGGGCGGTTAGTATCAGGGCGAGGAAGAGCATGGCTGTGCCTGCGGCCCGGCCGGCCTTGCGATCCGGCCATTTAGCCAGGTAACCCGACAGCCACGGCACAGCTACCGCGGCGCCACAGCCCACCAGCCAGTCATAGCTCAGCAGCGATCCGGCGCCTTCCACCATAAATACATTGGGAAGAAAATAGCTGCCCTTGAATATCGCGATAATACCAAATACGAGTGCGGGCAGCAGGCTCCACAATGCCAGCTCAAAAGCCGTCAGCCATTTGCGCCGCCACAATAACAACAGACAGGCAGCAGCGATGAGGATCGCCCCGTCATAACGCGCGGCTACCATCAATGCGCCATATATCATCGTTCGCCGGGAGAATTCGGGCAAGGTCCACTCGTCCGAGAGGCGGCTGACAAATAAGAAGGCGAATAATAATAAAAGAGGGCTTTCCATTCCGTAAATAGCCATGACAGGCAATGGGGTGAGTATGATGACGGCTAGTAAGATAAATAATTGGTTGAACGCTGTGACACCTCTTTTTACCAGCCACCGGTGAATGACCGTCAGCAGGATAACGGCAATCGCTGTATTGATGATGGGGACGAGGATCAGGTTGGCGCCGAATAAAAAAAATGTCACTGCGAGCACCAGCGGATACAGCAGGGAAGGGGAGGCGGCGACGAAGTGCTGACGATCGATGCCCCAGATCTGGCGGAAGGCAAGGGTCTTGGCGGTCGATAATTGAAGGAAGGCTTCGTCCCGCGGCAGAGAGTAGGCGCCACCGGTGTCTTGCAGGAGATGGCGTCCCAGGATGAGGACGGGAATAAGAAGGGCCGCTGTGGCTATGTACAGGGGCCAGTTGTCTTTGCGGATAAGGTTGAAAATGTGCATGGCGGGAATCGTGTCGGATAAATATAAGAAGATTCACTGCAGCGAGAATGCAGGTCAGCGAATTACAAAACGGCAGTAGTGTTGCGGTTAACTTGCAAAAAAATGTTAAAAATTTTTTGCACAGCCCTTGCAAGTTTGCAATTCTTTTGCTTACTTCGTTTTACTTCCTGACTGAATCTTCACCCTATTTTCCAAATCTCAAACTGACTATACATGAACCAGACCTTTATTCATGTGCGCGACCCGCTACGCGCATATCCCGCCTTCCGGAAAGGATATCCTCTATCTCCCGTGTTCTTTGCTCCACCTGGATACGGCGCTAATAACTAATATTTTACTGTAAAATTACCTCTATGCTTATGAGACCGGCCATATGCTGGGCGGCATTGCTATGCCTTGTCGTCACTGCAGTTAAAGCGCAGTCTGCTGATCCTGAGATCCCTCCCAAACTGCTATCCCGGATCCAGTCCCGGATAGGGCAGCTTGACAGACAGCTGACCCGACAGACTTCCGATTATTTGCAAAAAATGCAACGGCGGGAAGAAAAGCTGCGCCGTAAATTAAGTGCCGTAGACAGTAATGCGGCAAAACAATTGTTTGCAACCTCGTCACAGCAGTATGCAGCCCTCCTGCAAAAGATACAGACGGATACAGGAAGCCGCGGCAAGCCGTTGAATGGCGCCTACATGCCCTATGCGGATTCTCTGAAAGGGATGCTGGAATTCTTACATAAGGACGGCCAGTTCCAGGCCCTGCAGGCCAGGATGCAGAATGCAGACGAGGCCAAAGCTTTTATAAACCAGCGCAAGCAGCAGATGGGGCAGTACATCAGTCAGCACACGGACCTGCAGGGTTTGCTGGGAAAACAATATGCAGGGATAAAACAGGATGTGTATTACTACTCCCAGCAGCTGAGAGAATATAAGGAAATGTGGGACCATCCCGATCAGCTGGAACAGCAGGCCTTGACGCTGCTGAATAAATATCCTGCCTTTCAAACGTTCATGAAGAATAATTCACAGCTGGCCGGGCTGTTCAATCTTCCCGCTAACTACGGTGCCCCCGCTGGGGTAGCCGGGTTGCAGACACGCGCCCAGGTGGCGGCATTGGTCCAGCAGCAGGTGGCCGCGGGCGGAACCGGAGCGCAGGCGGCCCTGCAATCCAATCTGCAGGATGCCCAGTCACAGCTGGATGACTATAAGGACAAACTGACCCGGCTGGGCCACGGGAATGGCGATATAGACATGCCCGACTTTAAACCCAACGATCAGAAGACCAAAACATTTTGGAAAAGACTGGAATGGGGCGCCAATTTCCAGACCACCCATAACAATTACTATTTCCCAACGGTGACGGACCTGGGCCTGTCGCTGGGATACAGGTTGGGACATTCGAATACGGTTGGCGCAGGAGTCAGCTATAAAATAGGATGGGGAAATGGGATCCAGCATATTGCGCTGTCGAGCCAGGGCGTGGGACTACGGTCCTTCCTGGACATAAAGATCAAAGGCAGCTTCTCGGCCACGGGTGGGCTGGAATATAACTACACTACGCCGTTCACTTCATACCAGCAGCTGAAGCAGCTGCAATACTGGACTCGCAGCGGACTTATCGGCATCAGCAAAACGGTGTCGATGAAAAGCCGGGTGTTCAAAAAGACCAGGCTGCAGCTGCTGTGGGACTTCCTCAGCTACCAGCAGGTGCCGAAGACACAGCCCGTCCTCTTCCGGGTAGGCTATCAATTTTAAATATCAACGCTCATTTTATATCTGGGTTATGAAAAAATGGATCTTTCTTACTTTGTTATTGCCGGCATCCCTCTCTATGTTTGGGCAAACCGATCTGGGGGCAATGGGTCCTTCCAGGATCATCCCTCCCAATCCCGAAGCCGCGCGCATCGCTTCTTATGGACAATATCATGTGAGCCCGTACACGGGAAAGCCGGGCATCGAGGTGCCCATCTATACCATCCAAACGCCGCGGCTGCAGGTGCCTATCAGCCTGAATTATGAGGCTACAGGTGTCAAGGTGGATCAGCTGGCCTCGTGGGTAGGTACCGGTTGGTTACTGAACGCAGGGGGTATGATCACCCGGGTGGTCGTAGGGATCCCGGATGAGTACCAGGGTGGATACCTGAGCCAGAACATCTCGCTGTCGCCGCCGACGGATGCAATGTATTATCATAACGTCTGTTATCTCCACAGCCAGGAAACGGAGCCCGACAAATACTATTTCACCTTTAACGGGCGATCGGGCGAGTTCAGCTTCGATGCCAATAAAAATGTCTTTCAGACCGTGGCCAGCGGGCTGAAGATCACGTATACGGGCAATGGGTTTACGATCCTCGACGAACTGGGCAATGCCTATGAGTTCACCACGGGTGAATATTCTCATGCGACGATCAATGGGGAATCCGATTATCTGCCGTACTCAGTATCCTGCTGGTGGTTGACAAAGATCACCAGCGCGGATGGACAGGACGTTATCAACTTTACCTATGAAGAGGATACCGGGGAGGTGGAATACAAGTCTACCTATTCCGCTGCCTATGGGAAGGTGATCACCCTGGAAGTAATCGACGCGGACGGGGATATGGCGCCCTTCGTGTCGGAAGGTTCCGTCCTGGATAACTCCACGGCAGTGATGACGCGCGAGTGGAGCCCTGTCCGGCTACGAAGCATATCCTTCAGGAATGGAAGAGTTGATCTCAACCGCATCAATGACCGGCAGGACGGGGGCAGCAGCAGGCTGGCAAGCGTGGACATCTACAGCAGCGTGAATGGCGTCTTTACCAAACAAAAAAGCGTGCGGCTCCTGACGGACTATTTCTATTATTCCGGCACGCAGTATAACAGCCAGATCTACTATTCCAACCTGACGGGTAAATACCGGCTCAAGTTGACAGGTGTCCAGAACCTGGATGCGCAAGGCGCTGTCATCGGGCAATACAGCTTTGGATACGATGTTTCACATGAGCTGCCTTTCCGGGGATCATTGCAGCAGGATTACTGGGGGTTCTTCAACGGCGCTACCAATAACGACGAGGTCCATACCACCTTGCCCCTGATGTGGACGGATGACCTGAAGTATACCGTAGGTGGCGCGGTCCGCGATGCCAGCGAATCCTATATGAAGGCCGGTATGCTGAACAAGATCGTTTATCCGACGGGGGGATACACGCTTTTCAACTGGGAAGCGCACAAGTATATTGACCGGAGCAACACCAGCGTTGCAAGCCAGGGCGTGTCGTCCATCGGGGTCAACGTTCCCTACAACAGCGTGGATATTACCATACCGGTCTACGACGATCACGCCACGCTCGATGTGGACATCAACGCCTACGGCTGGCCGGGTGCATCCTATGGCAATGCCGACTGGGATGATTCGGCCGAAGAGGTCCGGCCATTCGTCAACCTGATCAATAAGGCCACCGGCGCCTCGGTATACAGTTTCAGGCTTACCAATCTGCCCGGCGCCTTTTATAAGTCCTTCCCGGTGACACTGATGCCCGGCACCTACACCCTCATCGTGGAGAATTATATCAACGCCGCCAATGCACATACCGTGGCTACCCTCAACTGGCACACCAATGTGACGAATACCACCATCAAACAGGCCGGAGGGCTGCGGGTCGCCAGTATCGAAAATTACAATTATGACAATAGCCTGGCCTTTAAGGAGAGCTACGCCTATGGCGACAATGAGACCGGCTATGGTAATCTTTCGGTGGCTCCGTCGTATATGAATACGCTGTCCTATAATAAGACTTTCAGGTACTGGTATGATGTCAATGAGACACAGCTCGGGTGCAGCGAGGGCGCCACCGTCCGAAAGCTCTATAAGGCAGAGCCGGTACCTTCCATGGCGCTGGCATCCGGCAGCTCGGTGGTTTACCCCGTCGTGACCAAGTACTACGGAGACGCCCAAAATAATGCGGGCAAGACCATTTATCATTTCAGGGACGAGGACGAGGTCGGCGTGGAAAGAGAGATACCCTTCACCGACGGTGAATACATCGTCTCGCATTGGTCGTGGCGGGTACCCGTCGTGGAAAAGCAACAGGATTATAAGAAGACCACCGGCGGGTATATCCTGGTAAAGGAGGCGAACAATACTTATACGGAGCCCGACCTGGGAGTCGTCCAGGTGCTGAAGCTGGGGTTTAACGACAACAACATCAGCCTCACCTGCTATCCCATCCCCATGAGCATAGATCACTATTTCGTCACCAGCTATACCATCAACAAGGGAGCGCTCCAGATGACCGCCAGCTCTACGAAGGAATACGACCTGTCGGGAAATTTATCCATGCAGACGGACAAGACCTTTACTTACGATGACCAGTATAATTTCTTTTTGGTGAACCAAACGGTCACCAACAGCCGGAACGAGGTGCTGAAGGCGGTGAGCAAGTACCCTTTTAACAAGGACCAGATCCAGGGTCTCTCCACGGCTAACTCCCAGGCCATCGACCAGATGGTGGCAAAAAATATGCTTGCCCCCGTGGTGGAGTCCCAGACCTATCGCAACACCAGCCTTGTCACGGGCAAACGTACCAATTACAGGATCTGGGATGCGGCCCAGAACATCGTGAAGCCGGAAAATATCCAGACACAGACGGGGACAGGAGCGTTGGAGTCGAAGGTGACCTTCAGCGACTACGATGCCAAAGGCAATCTGCTGCAGCAGTCAAAGACGGGGGATATGCAGACGAGCTATATATGGGATTATGCTTCGGCCTACCCCACGGCAGAGGTAAAGAATGCGACGGACCAGGACATCGCCTACACCAGCTTCGAGGCGGATGGCAATGGCGGATGGACCGTCCCGGGAGCCATTACCTCCGGCGGTGGGATCACCGGCAGTCAATACTATAACCTGTCCAACGGCGCCTGTTCGCGGTCGGGATTGAATGCTTCCACGACCTATCACCTTTCTTACTGGAGCAAAGGCGGGGCCTACCAGGTCACCGGTAGCACTACCCATCAGACGGGCAGATCGGTGAATGGATGGACCTATCATGAGCACTGGCTGACGGGTGTATCGTCCGTCAGCGTCACGGGGGGAGCAGAGATCGACGAGCTGCGCATCTATCCCGCCAATGCCCAGATGACGAGCTATACCTATAGTCCCCTCAACGGCATGACGAGCCAGTGCGACGTGAATAACCGGATCTCCTATTACGAATACGACACGATAGGGAGGTTGATGGATATAAGGGACCAGGACGGGAACATCATAAAAACATTCGATTACCATTACAAAGGCCAATAACTTTCTTATGAGAAATCTTATTATACTGCTGCTCGCCTTCCTGGCACTGGCGCATACAGGCTATTCCCAAATGGCGATTTCAGGCGCTTCCTGTGTGGTCACCGGCGGCTCGGGCTATCTCTACCAGGTGGAGAAGACCTATACCACCAACAAATCCTGCACCTGGCAGATCACCAACGGCTATCAATACGGGACAGGATCGTCCTATATCACGGGCACTAACCTGTATTCCTGCCAGGTAGTCTGGACTTCCACCAGCGGCACCGTGAAGCTGACCGCGGGTACCAATGTCGCCACGAAGACCGTCACCGGCGCCTCTCCCTTCGCACCGGGGACGCTGCTGAAGTCATCCTTTACCATTGCCTACAATACGGTCCCGGAAAATATTGTCGCGAACGCGGCATCCGGTGGATATTGCAGTCCTTCCTACGCTTACCAGTGGCAGTCGTCTCCCAACAACTCGTCCTGGACGAACATTTCGGGCGCTACGGGCGCCACACTCGCGTTCTCTTCCCCGATCACCAGCACCACCTACTATCGCAGGTATGACAGGGAGACGAATTCCGGCTCCTCCGGCTACACCGGTGTGGCAACCGTGACAGTGACGCCGCAGCTGACCCCCGGCGGACCTATCAGCCCGGGCAGCCAGGATATTTTTACGGGGACGGCGCCGTCTACAACGCTGAGTGGGGTCGGCTCTCAAGGCGGTAATTGCAGCGGCAGCTACACTTATCAATGGCAGTCCTCCACGGACGGGACGAATTTTTCCAATATATCCGGAGCCACCGCGACCTCCTATTCATCCGGGACCCTGACGCAGACGACCTGGTTCAGGAGGATGGTCACCTGTTATGTCGAAACGGCTTATACAAATACAGTAGTCGTCAACGTCTATCAGCACCTGTCCGGAGGAACGGCGACTCCTTCGACGGCCATCAACAACGGCACTTCGCCGGGAACCCTGACCCTTCAGGGCGTCAGCGGCGGGATGTGCAGCGGCAGCTACTCCTATCAATGGAAGTCTTCGACGGACGGGACAAATTTTTCTGCCATATCCGGGGCCACCGGCGCCAGCTATACGCCGGGTAATCTTACCGCTACCACTTATTACAACGCGGTGATCACCTGCGGATCCGAGACGGCCACCAGCGGTACCGCTACCATCACGGTCTATCCGCCCCTGCAGGCAGGCAGCATCTCACCCCCGTCGCAAAGCCTTGCCTACAATGGGACTCCCCAGGCACTGAGCGTGTCCCCCAGCGGCGGCAACGGCAGCTATACCTATCAGTGGCAGTATTCGACGGATGGCACTACTTATCATACGATCAGCGGAGCTATCAATGCCACTTATACTCCACCCGCCACGCCGGGCCTCGTTTACTACAATGTCATCGTGGGCAGCAACGGGGTATACAACACCAGCGGTACGGCTACCGTCACTATCAACCCACAGCTGACGTCCGGGTCCATCGGTGGGCCCTCTTCTTCCATCGGCTATGGCACCACGGCCTCGCTGACCAATACCCAGTCGCCCACGGGCGGCAACTGCAGCGGTAATTATACCTATCAATGGCGGCAGAGCGCCGATGGAACGACCTACCAGGATATACCGGGCGCTACCAGTGCGACATATACTTCGGTTGCCCTGTTTTCGGATGCCTGGTTTGTAAGAGTAGTAAGCTGTGCAGCAGAGACGGCAACTTCCAATAGCATACATGTATCCGTTAGACCCCAGTTATTCCCTGGCATCCTGGCGCCTGCTTCGCTGGCTATCGGCACCGGTACCGACCCGGGCATCCTGGCAGCCAACCCGGCTACCGGCGGATCCTGTTCGGGTAACTATACTTATCAATGGCAGTCTTCGACGGACGGTGTCAATTTTTCATCGGCCGGTGGCAATGCAGGCGGTCTCAGCTACGACCCCGGCACATTGACTGTAACTACTTATTTCCGGCGCCAGGTCACTTGCGGGAGCGACATAGCCTATACGAATGCGAGTATGATAACGGTGGGGGCGCTGCCGACGGAGGAAGACCTCAACTGGATAAAGACCCGGTCCATCTCCCGTCCGGGGATCACCGATAAAGCCACGGCCGACGGGTTGACGGACATCAAAGAAGTGCAGCAGGCAACGGAATATTTCGACGGGCTGGGACGCAGCATGCAGACGGTGGCGAAACAAGCTAGTCCCCTGGGTTATGATATCGTAAAGCCGGAGGTTTATGATCCCTTCGGCAGACAGGTCACCCATTATCTGCCGTATGTATCGGCTGGTGTCGACGGTCATTATAAAGCCGGCTTTTTGCAGGAGCAGGGCAGCTTCAACAGCGGCCAGTTCCCCAATGAGCAGTTTTATTATGGTCAGACGGACATCGAGCTCTCCCCCCTTGCCCGGCCGCTGAAAACGATGGCCGCCGGCGCCAGCTGGGTGGGCAGCGCCAGGGGTGTGCTCACGGATTACCAGTTCAATACAACGGCTGAGAATGTGCAGCAATGGGACATCGCCATGACACCCGGCAGCCTGCCTGTCAATGCAGGACCTTACGGTGCGGGACAGCTGTACAAAACAGTGATCACGGATGAGCAGAACCACCAGGTGGTGGAATATAAGGATAAGGACGGGCATGTAGTGCTGAAAAAGGTGCAGTCTGTGGCCACTCCAGGTCTTGATCATACAGGCTGGCTATGCACTTATTATGTTTTTGACTACCTGGGCGATCTGCGATTTGTCATCACGCCAAAGGCGGTGGAGCTGATCAATGGCAGCTGGAGCGTTGCCCAGGACATCGCGGACGGCTTGTGTTACAGGTACGAATACGACGTTCGCAACCGCATGATCGTCAAAAAAGTGCCGGTAGCGGGTGAAGAGTGGATGGTCTACGATCAGTGGGACAGGCTCGTGCTGACACAGGACGCCAACCTGCGGCCGCAAAATAAATGGCTGTTCACCAAGTATGATATCCTTGACAGACCGGTACTCACCGGATTCTATACGGATGCCACCCATACGACGCAGGCCGGCATGCAGGGTTACCTGACGGCGCAGAACATGGGAAGGTATGAGCAGCGCAGCGGCGGTACAAGCTATACCAGCACGGGATCGTTCCCCGTATCCACCGACCTGCTGACGGCAAAATTCTATGATGATTACAATTGGGCTCCGGCTGGTATGGCATCGAAGGACAACAGCTATGACAACAAGCTGGCGGCGCCTTCAAACGTATATCCATACCCGCAGCCTTTGAATGCAAGCACCAACACCCTCGGCCTGATGACCGGCAACTGGGATGTGACCGCTCCGGGGCTGCAGACGAGTCTTTTTTATGACGACGAGGGGCGCCTGCTGCAGACCAAATCGTATAACGCTACGGCCGGGACGGATATCGGCACCACGCAATATGATTTCAGCGGCAGGGTGCTTCAGACCTATCTGCGTCAGCAGAATGCCAACAGCAATCCCCAGTATCATTACGTTTCCACCCGCGAGGAATATGATGGCGTGGGCAGGGTGAAAAGGGTGTGGAAGAACATCGACAATGCAGCTGCCGAGCAGCTGATCAGCGATCATCAGTACAATGAGCTGGGCCAGCCCGTGAACAAGACCCTGGGCACAGGGCTTGACAACATGGAATACGATTATAATATCCGGGGCTGGCTGGGGGGCATCAATAAAAGCTATATCGCGGGTTCGACCGCCCATTATTTTGGACTGGAGCTGGCATATGACAAGAATTCCAGCGCCAGCGGCACGACCTATCCGAATACCACCCTGAACGGCAATGTAGCCGGGACTATCTGGCGCAGCGCAGGCGATGGGGTACTCCGGAAATATGACTTTACCTATGACGAGGCGAACAGGCTGGCAGGAGCTGCCTTTCAGCAGAATGTCGGCGGATGGGGTAACACCAGCATGAACTATTCCGTCAGCAACCTGCACTATGACGCCAATGGAAATATCATGTCTATGAAGCAGCAGGGCTTCAGGATAGGTTCGCCCACAGCGACGCTGGACGATCTGAATTACGGTTATGTCGCCAACAGCAATAAGCTGCAGGCCGTGACAGATGCCGACCCCACGGATTATAAATTGGGCGACTTCCATTATGATCCTGCCACCAAGACGGGTACGGACTATACCTATGACGCGAACGGAAATCTCACCGCCGACAAGAACAAGGGCATCACCAATGTCATCTATAATTACCAGAACCTGCCTGTGGAGATCGATCTGACGAATAACAGGACCGTGCTCTTTACCTATGATAATTTTGGGAACAAGCTGCGGAAGGTGGTGACGGACAACAGTGTCACCCCTGCTTACCACAGCGATACCCGCTATATGGACGGGTTCCTCTATGTGAATGATTCCATCCGGATGGTGGCGCATGAAGAAGGCAGGGCGCGGTGGGCCTTTCATAAATATTTGAATGGACAGACCGCCTATGGATGGGAATATGATTTCTTCGAGAAGGACAACCTGGGTAATACCCGGGTGGTGCTGACCCAGCAAAAGGATACGGCCCATTACCTGGCCACCTTGGAGGCTGCCTATAGGAGTACGGAAAAACAGCTGTTCTATGCGCTGGATACTTCCGTCGTGTCCAGGACGACTGCAGGCTATCCCGTGGACCTGTCCATCACGAACCCCAATGACAGTGTGACCGTGCTCAACGGCAGCGGGATCAGGCAGGGTCCTGCCATCATCCTGAAGGTGATGAGCGGCGACAAGCTGGACCTTTCGGTGAGATATTATTACAACCAGGCTTCGGGTACTACGAATGGGAGTCTGACGGGAACAGATATCCTAAGCAGCGTGGCAGCCGGTGTCTTTAGCCTCACCGGAGGAACACACGGCACTGCTGCCAGCCTGGGCAACACTTCTACGAGCCCGCTGCTGGGTGCGTTGAACAGCTTTATCAGCGATCCTTCGCGGCCATTCGATAACAGCAAGCCCAAGGCTTACCTCAACTGGGTATTGCTGGATAACCAGTTCAAATATGTCAGCAGCAGTAACCAGAGCGGAGCGGCACAGGTGCAATCTCCAGGGACGAATGGCGGACAGCTGCAGGCGCCGATTGGGATCACGGGCCTGCCCATCACTACCAGCGGATATTTGTATATTTATCTCAGCAATGAGACCCAACACCAGGATGTATTCTTTGACAACCTTTCCATAGTTCATTACCCTGGGCCGATGCTGGAGGAGACACATTACTATCCCTTCGGTCTGACGATGGCGGGCATCAGCGACAGGGCGATCAAGCCCCAGTATTTTGAGAATAAGTTCCGGCTGGGTGGAAAAGAGCTGCAGGATGAGGAATTTGCCGACGGCAGCGGGCTTGAGGCTTATGATTTTGGGGCACGGTATTATGACCCGCAGATAGCACGGTGGCAGCAGGTAGATCCGCTGGCCGAACAGATGCGCCGGTGGAGCCCTTATGCGTATGGATTTGACAACCCCGTCCGGTTTGTAGATCCCACCGGGATGAAGGGAAAGGACACCGTCGTCAATGGTGAACATGGGCTGACAAGCGACCCCCTGCAGGAAGTGGTGGTTACGCAGGCCAACAACCAACAAAGCTCCGGGTTCTGGGGTACTGTATGGGATATTGCGGGTGATGTGGCGGATGTACTGCCGTTCGTCGGCAGCTTCAAACAGCTGGCCACCGGCATTATCGACGGCAACTGGAAAGAGGCGGGTATGGGTCTCCTGATGGTGGCAGTCGATGTCGTCACCGCTGGAGAAGGAGGGGAAGGGATCAGGCTCGCTGAAAAGGGCGTGCAGGTGCTTGCCAAGGAAGAAGTGGAAGAGATCGTCGAGAAGGAGGTGGTGGAGAACCTGGATAATGCCGGCGAGCAGATAGTGGAAAGGTCCGTCGGAGAGATAAGGGCAGCAGGGGAAAAGGATGCGCATCATATCATCCAGGATGCGGCGGTGAGGGACCTGCCGGGCTATGCGACGGAAAAGGCGCCCGGCATACACCTGGAAGGGCCTTCGAGGACGCCGGGAACCCCGCACTATAATGCCACCCAGGTGCAAAAGGTAGGCAGCGGGTACAAACGGGGCACCTATGCCAGGGAAAGGGTCATTGGGTATAAGGCATTGAAGGCGGCAGGTCTGTCCAAGGAGTCGGCAAAGGCTGCCGTGCGGAACGCCGATAAATATTTCAAGTCCATCGGTGTAGACATGAAGACGGTAACAAGGATACCATTAAGATAGCATATGGATAGAACGATCATAAAAGACGTGATGAAAAAGATCGAAAGGCTTATCGTGGACAAACGATTCGATCTATTGTATGAAGGGGACTATGCCAGGGAAATGCCGGCGGATGTCATGCAACAGGTGGTGCAGGAGTATGGGGATAATTTTACCATGCCGCCCGACGAAGCTTTTGACAGGATGTCGATAGTCGACATATCGGAAGAGGAAGCAAGCGTTTATTGTTATCTGTGGTATGATAACGAAAGAAGCGACCTTACCGCTATAGCCCGCGTGAAGAACATAGACGGAGAAGCAAGGTATACAATAGAGGATATACATATATTATGAAACTGATCATTATTTCGCTGTTGGCCTGGAACGTCTGTCTCGCGCAGACTTCCGGGCCTATTACCGACAGCCGGGCTGCAGCTGTAAAAGAGCAGGCAACGAAAATGGGCCAGGCGCTGGTGAAAGGTGACTACGCGACCTTTATTCATTATACTTACCCCGGCCTTGTAAAAATGGCAGGCGGCGCCGATCAGCTTACGGCACAGCTGGGGCAGCTGATGAAGGAAATGAAAACCAGGGGAATGCTGTTCAAAGGCATTAGCGTCGGAGGTGTGTCGAAGATAGTTGCCAATGCCGGAGTGTTGCAATGTACGGTGCCGCAGTATACCGAGATCCAGATGCAGGGTGAAAAGATGAAGGCCACGTCGACGCTTATCGGTGTCTCGGAGGATGGGGGCAGGAGCTGGACTTTTATCGACACATCCACTCACGACAAGGCGACTATCCGGAAATTAATGCCTGGTCTTAGCGGTGAGATCGTGATACCGCCGGCACAGCCGCCGGTGAGATCTGTGAATTGAAGGTTACCGCCGGCAGGGCCGTCAGTACGATCCGTAAATGGAAGGTTACCGCAACGCCACCGCCAGCATATACCACGCTGCATGGGGCAGCCACTGCTCCGCCCAGCGCCAGTCGGAATCCTTTCCCGTAACGGCATAGGGGAGATTCAGGTCAATGTCGTCCTCATCGTCGAAGCCGGAAGTGATGCCGTTGACGATGCCGCCGGGAGCATTGGTGTATTCGAAGGTGCCGAAGAAGCCATAGGTAGGGTTGTTACGGCCTGTGCCTTGCAACATGGAGGCGTCGTAGGGATTCAGACCGAGGATCCAGTTCAGCTGATCGAGGGCGAAGGTCTCCAGTGAGTCGGCGAAAGTACCGGAATGCGTCTGGCTGTGGCTTTGTCCCCGACTGGCATCCTGTCGCGGAGTGTTGCCCTGTGGGATCGTGCCAGTTTGCCCAGCACTACTGCCTTGTCCGATCACTTCGCCCTGTCCGAAAGTCCTGGCCGCCAGTCTTGCCGCGGCGGCCATAGAGCCCAGCCGTGCATTTTCACCCTGCCACCAGGGAGAGGCGTCGCTGCCATGAGGAAAGAAGAAGGCTGCTTTCCTGTGTCCTAAGGTATCCTGTGTCAGCTGCCGGCTGTAGCCGAAGGGGTTGTTCACTTCATGTGTGATGGTGAGTTCGTATAGTAGGCTGCGTTGGACGGCTGCTTTTATCTGTTGTTGCGTAGCAGCCGGGGCCAGCGGATAATAATACAGCAGGCTGATGATGGGCAGCCCCGCGTCGGATGGATGAAAGAAAGGCCGGTCTCCATCGTCTGCGCGCCAGTAGTCCTTATATTTTTCCCAGGAGGTAAGTCTTTTGAGCAGATTTTGGGCTCTTTTTTCGGCAGCTGTCTTGTAGATGGCCTTGTTCGTTGCTTTGTATAACTCTGTAGCGGCGCTGAGCGCGCAATAGTCATCCAGGATATTTTCCTTCCCGTCATTGGTCATGCGGACATTCTCTTTTTCCAGGAACGCAAAAGCGGTCTCGGCGGCTTTCAGATAGTCGGCAGCGGTATAGTCGCCGGATATGCTGTCCGTAGATGCAAGGGCCAGGGCCGCAATGGCCATGCCCGCTCCGCTGCGGTAGCTGGATTGATAGCTGCGCCAGCTGTCTTGTACGGGGTCATTACGCCATGATGAGTCTTTGGAGACCTTGATCCTGTAGCTTTTTTGTTCCGGCGATATACCCCTGTCCTTTGCTAACTTGCCTGCGCCGGGAGCCCCGATGCTGCGGTAAAAAGAGCCGTTCTTTGCCTGTGCCCGGACCAGGTAATCGGCGCCGTACATGGCTTCGTCGAAGAGACGCCGGCGGAATTGGCGGAAGTCCGTGCCTTCCCTGGCGGCCAGGAGCTTTTCTGTTTTTAAGAGGCTCCATACGGTAAGACTCACCTGCTGCGGGTTGAAATAAGAGCTGAATGACAGATGCGAGAGATGGATGCCGTAATCGCCTGTGGCATCGTACCAGCCGCCGTGGAGGTCCAGTGTGGTTGAGCCGGTCGCAGGGGTGGGGGCCGGTGCCTGTGGCGGCGCTGGCAGATGATGGTCCGCCTGGTCTATCAATCCCGCGCTGCGCTGCCCTTTGAAATAGTAAATCACGTCGGAGAGGGTGGCTTTTTCCAGTACGTTCTTACCGATAATAAAAGGGTAGGAGGTGATAGCGCCGGATGGTGTCTGGATCTCCAGTTTGTATGTCCCTTCGGTCCGCCAGGAACTAAAGTCCAGGGTCCAGAACTGCCAGTTCTTCCATTTGGCGACGGGGCCACTGTAGACCACCGGCCCTTCATACACCGTTCGCCCATCGCGGCTATCCACCAATCGAAAAATGGATATATCCAGCTTCGTGTCAGTCATGACGACGGCCCGCTTGGTCAGGGTGACTTCGTAGCCCACCTGGTTGGTAAGGATACGGGGCTGAGCGTTTACGACGCCAACCAGTGCGAGGCATATACAGAGGACGGAGCATCGGATCAGGCGCATAAGTGGCAGTTTTGACAAAGATAAGAGTACCGGAGAAGGCCTGATTGTAATGCCGGTAACCAGACATTTAATAAATTACAGTATGGACTATGCCGTTAAAAGAAAAAGCCGCCGGATCATCCATATGGCCGCCATCGCAGGCGCCCTGGCCGCCCTCATCATGGCGCAGCTGCCGGCCAGCGATAACCTCATTCTCGTACCCATCGAGATCATCATGGTCATCCGCCTCGGGGGTGTCTTCCAGGTGAGGCTCAAAGAGTCCATCTCCACCTCGTTTATTGTCGGCAGTGTCGCCACCTTCCTCGGCAGAGGGATCTCTGAGTTCCTGGTCGGCTGGATACCTGTGGCGGGCAATATCATCAATGCGGTGACGGCCGCAGCCGTCATCGAGTTCCTCGGACATGCGGTGGTGAAGGGCTTTCATAAATAACGGAAACATTATCTTGCGATATGAGAAAGAAGACGCTACTATGGATTACGGCATCCATCATGCTGACCAGTGCATTCAAGCCTGCAGGCAGGTCTGTTGACCAATCCTGGATACTCGTGATCTCCGACATTCATTTGTCGGAGCAATCTACTCCGTCAGTGTTCGGAAAGGACACACATGCCGATCTCTGGGACTGGACCTTGAAAAAGTTTGATTCCGTGCTGGAAGGCAAGGGTGGCTGGCACAAACCCGCCTTTATCCTTTGCCTTGGCGACTTACCCTGTCATAAAAGTAATGAACCCGACCCTCAAAAAAGAGCCGCTTATGCGCATACTGTTAAAGAGATATTGCAACGGCGGGCGGCGGCTGCCCATGTTCCCATCGTGTTTGCGCCCGGCAATAATGACTATCCCGAAGAAGATTATTGCGCCACCGACACGGGGTATTTTGCAAGAACGCTCACGGCCGGCGGTAGAAATATAAAAGTCATTGCATTGAATACGGTGCCCTATTCTCCCAAGGACCAGGGTGTGGCAGGCAAAACGTTCCGGCAGAAAGATGTGGATGCGCAGATGACCTGGCTGGCCCGCCAGCTGGAGGATATCCATGGAGAGGAGAAGGCCATCATCATCATGCATATACCTCCCGGTAAGGATGGCTTTAAGAAGGCGGCGAATGAGTCGTTATGGGATAGCGCGCTGCCCGTTCAACGGCAATTCCTCGGGATCGTGGCGGCGAATAAGGGAAAGATCGCAGGCATCCTCGCGGGCCACTCCCATAAAGATGGCTTGCGTATTCTCCGTAACGCGGATACATCGGCAGGGGTATTATTCTCTGTTCCCTCCATCTCACCCGTGTATAACAACAATCCCGGGTTCAAGATGATATCTTACAATCCCTCGACATTGGAATGGGGCAACTGCACTACGTTTTTCACTGACCTGGATGCCTATACTCGTACGGGAACGTGGGACTTGCATGCGTATGATCTCAGAACGCAGTTGGGGCTGCAGGAAGGACCATTGACGGATGCGATCCTGGCGCGGTCGTCCGATAGTATGGGAATTGCCGACGCCATCAAGCCCATCTATTATGTAAAAAGTAAATGTCCGCAGGTGGAGGCAATGGACAGCATCGAAAGAACCATATTCGTATCTGCTGTAGCTATCCCGTCCCCATCGTCTCAACTGTCCCCGGCCTCTCAGCCGTCGTCGCCGTCAGACAGCGTCACCTTCCTCTTGCACAAATTCGCACAGCATATCGGCGAGGAACGCTACACCCTCCGGCACACCGACTCGGGTCTTGTGTATGATGTGGCATTTAAATTTACGGATAGGGGACGGGCGGTGCCGCTGACGACGCGTCTGACATTGACGAATAGTTTCGAGCCGGTGAGCTTGTATATCAAAGGCAATACTTCCCGGTTTTCCACCATCAACGATACCGTGCGGGTGCAGGGGGGGACAGCTTTTATAAAAGTGGATGACAGCAGCTATCAGCGTGAACTGGCGCCGAATAGTTTCCCGGTGGCCGGTTATTCACCCGGTACCGTTCAGATGGCGCTGTTGAAATACTGGCAAACCCATGGGCAGCCGGAGAGCATACCCATATTGCCTGAGGGTGTGGTGAAGATCCGCAAGGATGGGACGGACGAGTTGCAGGGAGCGGCTGGCCCGGACAGGTTGTCTGCGGGGGCAGGGCCCGGTGTAGCTGGCGGACTCCATCTCGATCGCTATGTCGTCAGCGGCCTCGTATGGGGCAATGAGCTGGTGTGGACACTTCCTGACGGGCAGCTGGTATGTCTCATTACCAACGATGCAGAAGGGGATAAGCTGGAGATGATGCTGGAGCCATATGAATCGTTGCTGCCCGAATTGCTCAAGCGTGCGGCGGGCTATGGGATGCAACTTTTTTCCAGGGAGATCGACGCCTCTGCATCCGGTAGGGAGATTCCCTCTTCATCTGGCAAGGTGGCAACCGCCGCATCTGGTAAGATGACGACTGCCGCATCCGGTAAATCCGGTCTGCCCCAACGCACTCCCCTGGCCATCGTCGGCGGCACCCTCGTCGATGTAAAGACCGGCACCGCCACTGAGAACTCCGTCATCCTCCTGGACAACGGCCTCATCAAAGCCGTGGGGAAGACAGGCGAGCTGACCATCCCAAAAAACTACACCGTCATTCATGCCGAAGGCAAGACCATCCTCCCCGGTCTCTGGGACATGCATGCGCATTTCGAGCAGGCGGAATGGGGACCGGCCTACCTGGCCGCGGGTGTGACCACCGTACGCGACTGCGGTAATGAATACGATTATATCAACGCCATCCAGGTTGTCATCGACCGTGGCGGCGGCGTAGGGCCGCATATACTAAAAGCGGGGATCATCGATGGCCCGGGCGCTATGGGCCTTGGCATTATACGCGCATCCACGCCTGAAGAGGCCGTTGCCGTCGTGAGGAAATATAAAGAGAACGGTTTTGTACAGATAAAGATCTACAGCTCGGTCACCCCGCCCGTGGTAAAAGCCATTTGCACGGAAGCCCACCGGCTTGGTCTGACGGTGACAGGGCATATCCCGGAAGGGATGAGCTTGCAGCAAGGCGTCGATTCCGGCATGGATATGGTCAATCATATCCAGTATGTCTACGGGGTGATGAAGAAAGATAAGGACAAGCGGATCGATCTGACGGACAGCGCCAACCGGCAGGTGCTGCACTTTATAAAAGAACATGGGACGGTGATAGACCCTACCCTGGGTGTATTCGAGATGGTCTTCCGCAGCACGAAGGATGACATCACGACGATGGAGCCTGCTTTTTATACATTGCCCCTGCCATTACAGGCTTTGTTCAAAAATATAGGTATGGCGCCGGATGTGGCGGCCAAATACAAACCCGTGCTGGACGGCATGAGCAAGATCGTAAAGGCGCTGCATGACGAAGGCGTTCCGCTGGTGGCAGGCACCGACATGGGTTTCCCCGGATACAGCCTGGACAGAGAGCTGGAGCTGTACGTAGCAGCCGGTCTCACACCCCTGGAAGCCATACAAACAGCTACGCTCATCCCCGCCCGGGTGATGAAGATGGACAAGGTGACTGGGTACATTGCGCCCGGATTACGCGCCGATCTCATCTTTATCGAGGGGGATCCGCTGACGAATGTCAGGGATATCCGGAATGTAAGGATGGTGGTCAAGGATGGGCAGCTATATGATCCTGTGGCCCTTCATGGATTGGCAGGATTTGGAAAATAGTCCGGGGCAGACTAATTTTAGATGTATGTGTAGGGTTGCTGTCGCGTTTGTATCCTTATTGCTTTCCGTATTAATCCTCGGTTCGGGGCGTGTGTATGGCCAATGCGCTGCTATAACTTCCGTGCAGACTGTGGATGCCGACTGCAATGGTAATGGTGCCAGCATTACGATCAATGCTACCGGTGGCCTGTCGCCCCTGGAGTATAGTGTCAGCACCATCAATGGGGGCGCCTGGCAAAGCTCCAATGTTTTTCCCAATGCTCCGGTGGGGCCATTCTTTGCAAAAGTTCAGGATGCTGCCGGATGCGGGGCCGGTCAGCAAGGCACAATACTCAAGCAATGTCTCACAATCAAAGTAGACACCACCAATCCCGGCTGCAGCGGCGATGACGGAACGATAACGATCATTGTTCAGAGCGGCATACCGACCTATCATTATTTCCTCAATGGGAGCGAGGTATTTACACCCAACATCACCGGGCTGGTTCCCGGGATCTATAATATAAATGTGGTGGATGGCTCGACCCCGAGCCAGTCCACCTTTGCCCAGGTGCATCTTCAGCAGATCTGCATCCAGGCAACGGCGACTCCCGGCGATGCCACCTGCGGAGCGAACAACGGTACCCTCGATATAAATGCCAGCGGCGGTATTGCGCCTTACTCATATTCCATCGATGGAGGTCCCTTTGGGTCGAATGCGCATATCACCAGTCTGGCTGCCGGTCCGCATACCGTCAACGTCGACGACAGCAAGGGCAATAGTATGATGCTGGCGCTTAATGTGACCATCAATGCCATCCCTCCGCCGTCAATGACATTCACGCCTACGGCGGCCACCTGTGCGGGCAATGATGGGACCGTGACGATCAATGGCGCAGGAGGAACGATGCCTTATCAATACCGCCTGGACAACGGCAGTTATGGCAGCGGCGCCACTTTTGGGGGACTCAGCTCCGGCACCCACCAGGCGTATATCCAGGATGCTAGCGGGTGTGTCGTGCAAGCGCCGGTGGATGTGCCGCTCAACGATAATCTGACCGTGAATGGCGGGCCCGATGTACCTGTGTGCCAGGGTAAATCGGGTGTGATCCAGGCCACTTCCAACGCCACCAGTTTTAGCTGGCAGCCGGCAACAGGGTTGAGCAATCCCAATATCCTCCAGCCGACGGTGACACCCACCGCCAACACCACCTATACGCTGACGGCCTCCAACGGCAACTGTCAAAAAACCGCCACCGTGAACGTTATCGTCAACCCTCTGCCCACCGCCGTCGCCGGGCCGGGGGCGAATATTTGTAACGGCAAGACCTACCAGTTGAAGGGCAGCGGCGGTCAGCGCTATAGCTGGACCCCTGCCGCTCACCTGGACAATCCTTCCATCGCCAATCCCACCGTAAGCGGGCTTACAGCGACCACCACTTATCAGCTGACTGTCACCGATGCAAATGGCTGCAGTTCCGTGAATTCATCGTATGCCACCGTGAGCCTTACCCCCCCGCCCCGGGTGTTTGCAGGCAATGATACTGCCGTCATGTTGGGACAGCCGGTGCCCCTGCATGCCGTGGATGTGGATAATGTAGGAGTGGGAGGCTGGGTATGGACGCCCAGCACATACCTCGATAACGACGTCAAACAAGACCCCATCGCCCAGCCACAGCAGACCATCACCTATCTCCTGACAGGGCGTACATTTAATGGATGCGAGGGCACGGCACATATTACTATCAACGTATATGCCACGTCGGGTGTTTTTGTACCGACTGCATTCACACCCAATGGAGATGGCCATAACGACGTGTTCCGGCCCGTGCTGGTAAGCGCCAAAGAGCTAAAATATTTTGCTGTTTTCGACCGGTGGGGCCAGCGTGTCTTCTATACGACCAGTCCCGCTGAAGGCTGGCGGGGTACCAGCAACGGTAAGGAGCAGCCCATGGGCACCTATGTATGGATGGTAGGGGCCGTCGACTTTAATGGGAAGCTTGTCCAACAAAAGGGGACAGTGCTTTTGATCAGGTGATCATCCGACCCCGAGCTTGCGAGGCGCCATCCGACCTTTGAAATGCGAAGCATTCACCGAGGCCATTGGAAGGACATTGTGGTTCGAGGTAAAAGATATTTTGAACGGATGAAACTCCTATATTTGCTCATTCTATAACCATTTTAAAAAATAAGGACACATGAACAAGGCCGAACTTATCGACAAGATCGCTGCCGATGCGGAGATCTCTAAGAAGGAAGCCAACGCCGTATTGGATTCTTTTACAGAAGCTATTGCCAAGACTCTTAAGAAGGGAGATAAAGTGACCCTGGTGGGTTTTGGTACTTTCTCCGTTTCTAAACGTGCTGCCCGCACCGGTCGCAATCCTCAAACAGGCGCAACGATAAAGATAAAGGCTAAGAAAGTAGCGAAATTCAAGGCTGGTAAGGAGCTGGCTGCGAAGATCTAACTGTAGGAAGCCTAAAAGAAATGAAGCAGCCGGTCGGAAGACTGGTTGCTTTTTTTTTAATATATGAATAAAAGATACATTTCCTTTTTGCTGATCTGCGTGCCCACCGCTTTGCTGAACTGTATAGCTATCACTTTGCTGATCTGTATGGCCACCACCCGGCTTGGCGCCCAGCAGCTGTATGAGCATCCGCCAGGCGCCCGGAGCCATGTCAGCAGTTTTGAGAACCTCGACGGCGGCAAAGGAAAGGGCGGTCGCACTAACGCCACCGCCAAAGGGCATGCATTCGAGTCCCTGAAGGCAGGGGAGAGTAAGGTGCTGCTGGACATTCAGGCTGCGGGGATCCTGCAGCGCATATGGTGCACCGTTTCCGACAGGTCGCCCATGATGTTGCGGTCCTTACGCTTGCGGATGTATTGGGACAAGGCTTCCACGCCGGCGGTAGATGTTCCGTTTGGAGATTTTTTTGGTGCAGCGTTGCAGCCCGTGGCTTTTTCGTCGGCGCTTCTGAGCGATCCTGAAGGTAAGAGCTTTAACTGCATCGTTCCTATGCCTTTCCGGACAGCAGCCAAAGTGGTGCTTACCAATGAGAGCAATAAGGATCTCGAGCTTTTGTTTTTTGACATCG